>OLFZ01000280.1_pt1 | contig 58634 bp, 47 predicted proteins | sample 1604861 | NCBI WGS metagenome assembly OLFZ01 (sample SAMEA3888895, study PRJEB22519) | human gut metagenome | biome: human gut; feature: human-associated habitat; material: faeces | place: Denmark | collected 2011 | reverse complement strand
ACGCCGAAGGCGTCGTGCCGCCCTTGCCCCGGCGCGCCCGCGCAGTACCGGAGACCGAGGCGGGGCAGGGGGTGCAGGGGGCCTGGGGCTGCCCAAGCCCCGGCCCCTTGCCGCTCGCCGCGCAGGCGAACCAGCCCGGATGCCGGGCAACGGCCGTTCATTGAACGGCAGCCCTCCGCGTCACGCGGGCTCTTGCCCGGCGCAGCGCCCATCCTCACTCCTGCCGCAGCGGCGGACCTCTTTTACATTGCCTTCCCCCCGGGCCGGTGGCATACTGCCGCCATGTCCATCTTCACCACATCCACTCCCGTCATCGGCACGCCGGAAAACGGCGACTGGCCTTTGGTTCACCCGCTGGCCTGCCTGCCCGAACCGGCCCTGGAGTCCCCCACGCAAGGCAACATCCCCGACGATGCCGCCTGTATGGCCCTGTGGGACAAATATGGCATGCTGGACAATATCCGCGCCCATTCGCGCATGGTGGCCCATATCGCCACCGAACTGGCCCAGCGGGCCCGCGCGGCCGGGTTCCCGGTCAATGTGGCCGCTGTCCGCGCCAGCGCCATGCTGCACGACATCGCCAAGACCTACAGCGTCCTGCACGGCGGCAGTCATGCCCAGCTGGGGGCCAGCTGGGTGGTGGCCGAGACCCGCAACCACGCTTTGGCGCAGGGCGTGCTGCTGCACGTCCACTGGCCCTGGGCCGTCCCGGAGCAGGAGCCCGAGCGCCTGTTCTCCATCCCGTTTTTCGTGATCTACGCTGACAAGCGGGTCAAGCACGACCAGTGCGTGCCCCTGCGCCAGCGCTATGAGGACCTGCTGGTGCGCTACGGCCATACGGAAAAGGCCCGCAAGGGCATCCGCCTTTCGTGGCAGCAGGGCGAATGTATCGAACGCGCCTTCGAGGCGCATCTGGGGTATGCCATCCATGAAGATTCTTTTGATAGCGGGCGGCTGGTCCAGCGAGCGTGAGGTCTCTCTGACCGGTGCCCGCGGCATGCAGGAAGCCCTGCTCAAACGCGGCCATGCCGTGACCTTCTTCGACCTGCTGGAAAATTTCGACGAGCTGCTGGAGACCGCCCGGCAGCATGACTTTGCCCTCATCAACCTGCACGGTTCGCCGGGCGAGGACGGTCTGGTGCAGGCCATGCTGGAAAAGGCCGACTGTCCCTACCAGGGCTCCGGGCCTTCCGGCTCCTTCCTGGCCCTGAACAAGGCCGCCGCCAAGCAGATCTTCCGCATGGCCGGTCTGCCCACGGCCGACTGGGAATTCCTGCCCGTGCGTCCCGCCGAAGGCTGGGAACCGCGCCTGCCCTGGCCGCTCTTCGTCAAGACCACCACGGGCGGTTCTTCCCTGCGTCTGGGCCGTGCCACCAACCGGCAGGAACTGGATGCCATCATGGACGAGATCTTCGCCGCCGGTGAAGGCGTGCTCATCGAGCCCCAGCTGCCCGGCAAGGAAATCACCTGCGGCATCCTGGGCGAGGAAGCCATGCCGCCCATCCTCATCGAGCCCGTGGCGGGCGATTACTTCGACTACGAGAGCAAGTACGCCACCGGCGGCGCGCGCGAGCTCTGCCCCGCCCCCGTTTCCCCGGCCGTCACCGCCGAGGTGCAGCGCCTGGCCCTGGCCGCCCACAAGGCCCTGGGCCTCAAGGGCTACAGCCGCGCCGATTTCATCCTCGGCCCCGACGACAGCCTGCACCTGCTGGAGGTCAACACCCTGCCCGGCATGACGCCCACCAGCCTCGTGCCGCAGGAGGCCGCCCAGCTGGGCATGGACTTTGGCCAGCTGCTGGAAAAACTCATCGAGCTGGGCATGGAACAGCACGCCAAAGCCTGATCCTGCCCCCACTGTCTGCCTTCAGGCGCGCTGTCCCCGGGCAGCGCGCTTTTTCGTTTCCGGCCCGTGCCGGGCCCCTGTTTCGAGCGCCATCGGCGCACGCCTGCCCAAGGAGGCAGCCCCATGAATCCCACCCTCGCCGCTCACGCGGCCGCCATCCTGACCATCCTCATCTGGGGCGCCACCTTCACCTCCACCAAGGTGCTGCTGCAGGCCTTTGCGCCCATCGAGATCCTTTTCCTGCGCTTTCTGCTGGGGGCCTGTGCCCTGCTGCTGGCCTGTCCCCGCCTGCTGCACGTGCGTGACCGGCGCCGGGAAGTGACCTTTGCCCTGGCGGGCCTGTGCGGCGTGACCCTCTACTTTTTGCTGGAGAACATCGCCCTGAGCTACAGCACGGCGTCCAACGTGGGCGTGCTGGTGGGCATATCGCCCTTTTTGACGGCCCTGCTGGCCCGCATCGTCCTGGGCGAGAGCCTGCATCCCGGCTTTTTCGTGGGCTTCGTCTGCGCCATGTCCGGCATCATCTGCATCGCCGTCAACAGCAACGCCGTGCTCCAGCTCAATCCGCTGGGCGATGTCCTGGCCCTGCTGGCGGCCCTGACCTGGGCGTTCTATTCCATCCTGACCCGCAAGATAGGCGACTACGGCTACAATACCTTGCAGGTGACCCGCCGCATCTTCTGCTGGGGCCTCATCTTCATGTTGCCCACCCTGCCGCTGTCCGGCTTCCGCTGGGGCCTGGAGCGCCTGGCACAGCCCGAGATGCTGGCCAACCTGCTCTTCCTCGGCCTGGGCGCCTCGGCCCTGTGCTTCGCCACCTGGAACTTCACCATCCGCATCCTGGGCGCCATCAAGACCAGCGTGTACATCTATGCCGTGCCCGTGGTCTCGGTCATCACCGCCACCCTTTTGCTGGGCGAGCGCCTGACCGGGCTGGCCCTTACCGGCATGGCCCTCATCATCCTCGGCCTGGTCATCTCCGAAGGACGCCTGCCCCTGCACCGCAAAAAAGCCTGACCGCAGCCGGGCCGCAGGCCCGAGATACGGCCCCTGCTCCCCAAACAGCAAAAGCCCCGCGCCGTCATACCGACAGCACGGGGCTTTTCAGCAACGGGACCCGCGGGGCAGTGCCCGTTTAGTTCCAGATCAGATGCAACAACCAGTAGGAGCAAAAACCCACCGTGGCCGCAGCGGGCAGGGTCAGCACCCAGGCCGTGACCAGCTGTCCGGCCACGGTCCAGCGCACGGCGGAAAGGCGCTTGGTGGAGCCCACACCGAAGATGCAGGCCGAGATGGTGTGCGTGGTGCTCACGGGCGCGCCCAGCACGGACGCCCCGGAGATGACCAGAGCGGCCGACGTTTCGGCGGCAAAGCCGTGCACGGGCTCCAGCTTGAAGATGCGGTGGCCCATGGTCTTGACGATCTTCCAGCCGCCGATGGCCGTACCGGCGGCCATGGCCATGGCGCAGGCCAGCTTGACCCACAGGGGCACGGCCACTTCGTCGATCTCGCCGAAGATGAACAGGGCCAGGGTGATGATGCCCATGGTCTTCTGGGCGTCATTGAGGCCGTGGCTGGTGGCCATGAAGGCCGCGGACACCAGCTGCATCTTGCGGAAGATGCGGTTGACCTTGCTGCGCATGACCCGTGCAAATATCCAGTAGATGAGCCACATGATGAGGAAGCCCACCCCAAAGCCCGCCAGCGGCGAGAGCACCAGCGGCAGCAGCACCTTGTTGACGATGCCGGCAAAATTGAGGGCCTCAGGCCCGGCATGGGCCAGGGCGGCACCCACCAGGCCGCCGATGAGCGCATGGGAGGACGACGAGGGGATGCCGAAATACCAGGTGAGGCAGTTCCAGAAGATGGCGCCCAGCAGGGCCGCCAGCACCAGGATGTGGCTGCCCTGCACCACTTCGGGCAGGACCAGGCCCGCCCCGAGGGTCTTGGCCACCTCGGTGCCCAGCAGGGCCCCGGCCAGGTTGAGGGCGGCCGCCATACCCACGGCGAAACGGGGCGTGACCACCTTGGTGGAGACCACGGTGGCGATGGCATTGGCGCAGTCGTGCGCGCCGTTGGTAAAGTCGAATACCAGGGCGACAAGGACGATCAGAATGAGCAGGAGAGGGATCTCAAACATTCTTCAGCACCGCTTCTTCGATGGTTTCAGCCAGATTGTTGACGTTTTCCAGAAGCAAGCTGATGCGGTCGTAAGCCTGGCTCCACTTCATGATGTTCATGAGCCGGGCGGGGGTGATCTCCTGCTGGTCGTCCATGAGCTCGGCCAGACCCACGGCCAGCAGCATGTCGCACTCGCCGCGCAGGTAGCGGAAGGCGCGCGTCTTGTGGCAATCCTCACGCCGGGTCAGGCCGTCCAGCATCTCGCCGGTCAGGTCCAGCATGGAGCAGATGGTGCGCACCAGCTGCACCGCCGGGAAGCGCATGGTGGGGAACTCGAAGATGTGCAGACGGGTGCTCAGGGTGTGCAGGCCGTCCAGGGCTTCTTCCTGTTCCTGGTTGATGCGCAGGATGTCCTCACGGTCGATGGGCGTGATGAAGGTCTGCGACAGGTCGCGGATGATGCGCACATGGAGCTTGTCCGCCTCTTCCTCGATCAGGGCGATCTCCTTGTGGCCCTCGTCCATCTTGGACAGGTCCTCCAGCATGGCGAGCAGCAGTCGCGACATGTGGCGCAAGTGGCTGTTTTGCTCCAGCAGCATTTCAAAGAACGGAGCGGACTTGGGAAGCAGGGATGCGAACATGCGCCCTCCTCTTGATGTGAAAGATCCCTGGACGGGGTTCCCTGTCCCTGCGGCAGACGGCCGCATGAGACAGCATTACCGGAATCCCCTGACTTCATTCCTTATCGTGTACGCCCGGCATGCGTGTTCCCGGGCGGGTACCGCCTTTTGTTACAATGGATAATGATATCTGTTTATTATCGTTACAGTGATTATACTGTGTCCATGAAATCGTTTTCAAGCCATTTCCGGCCTGCTGCTGCGATTTCCCCCTCAGGCAGCCAGTCAGGCGGCAGCAGCCAGCGGGCCTCCGGCAGATGCAGGGCGCCGTGGTGCAGAAAAAAAGCTCCCTGCCCGTCCTCGGGGGACTGCGGCAGGGAGGAAGCATACAGGCCATCAAGCCACAAGGCATGGCCCAGGGCAGCGGCATGGGCCCGGATCTGGTGTCGGGCGCCCCGATGGATGGTGCAGCCCGCCAGGGTCAGACTGTCGGGCAGGGACGGGACGGACAACGAGAAACGTCGGCACAGCTCGCGGGCGAAAGCATGGCAGGCCTCGCCCTGCCAGTGGTACAGGGGACGGAACCAGGTCCAGCGGGCGGCGTCAGCGGCTTCGCTGTCCAGCACTCGGACCACACGGCGCTGTGCCATGTCCAGGGCCCGGCGCACGCAGGCCTCCCGCTCCAGGGAACCGGACAGCAGGGCCAGATAGCCCTTGCAGCAGCGGCCCCCGGCCTCGGCCTGACGGAAATCCCGCACCGTGGCGGCCAGGCTGTCTTCATCGTCAGCCACGGCGGCACAGACGATGCCCGACGTCCGGGCATCCAGGCGTTGCAGTAGGGCCCAGGCCGGAGGGACGGCGCCCTTGGGCCATAGCGAAGGGATGGCGGCCTCGAGGCTGCGGCCCCCGCCCCCGGCCAGGCTGACGCTGTGCCAGCCGGCGGGTTTGAAAAAGGCCTGCCAGCGTCCCTGACGGGAAAGGGCACGGGGAGCGTCCCCATCATCGGCAGCGGGATCGGAAAAAACTTCCGGGAGGGCCGAAGACAAGCTGATGCCGTCGCCCTGACGGACACGGTAGGCAGCGGGGGCCTGACGGCCGTTGACCCGCACCCGCCCTTCTTCCAGCAGGCGACGGCGGCCGCGCAGGCCGGGAACGGGCTGGCCCAAAGCCTCCAGTACCACGGCCAGGGCCGCGTCCAGCCGCTGACCGGCAAGGGCGGCATCGGCCACATGACAGGTGTGGTGCGGGGCGTCCATCAGGCATCCTCTTCCGAAAAGGCGGCAGTCCCCGCTTCCGGGGCACGTTCACGAGCACGCAGCTCTTCCACCAGCTCCAGCAGGGCCACGGACGTCCGTTCGGGGTCGTGGTGCTGCGGGTCGTCCGGGCAGACCATCTCCCGGTCCACCACCTCGATGCCGCGGCGTTCCAGTTCCTTCCATTCGATGCCGCCGGGGTAACGGCCATGACGGCTGTCCAGCAGCACGGCATGCAGCAGGTCGCCGGGGCCCGCCTGCGGTGCGTCCTGTTGCAGGTGACGCAGCAGCATGTCCACCTGGGCGGTGAGGGTCAGGCCCTGGGCCTCGGTATCCTTGCCGGAATTGGGGATGTAGATCTTGGGGCAGCGCGCCGCGGCCACGGCACGGCCCACGCCGTCGGGCAGCAGGTTGGAGAGCACGCTGGTGTAGAAGCTGCCCATGGGATAACAGATGGCCCCGGCGCTTTGCAGATAGGTGGCCGCCGTGGCGGACAGGGGCGGACGGCAGGGCGTGAGGGCCGTGGAGGTGCGTCCCGGTTCATGGACCGTGAGATAGAGGCGCCGCACCGGCTGGGTCAGGCGGCAGAAGTGGTGCTGCCCCACCAGGACGGAACCGTCGGCCAGCTCGGCAGCCAGATGCAGACAGGCATTGACGATGGGCAGGACCACGCCGCGCACCTGCAAAAGACGGCTGAACAGGCTCAGCACCGGCGTGAAATTGCGCTGGAAATGCAGATAGCCCCCGGCAAGCAGCAGGTTGCCCATGCTGGCTTTCTGGGGGCGGAAATCGTCGGGCATGCGCTCCAGGAAATAGCCCAGATGCACCCGCATCACATCGGCCATGACCGACGGCAGGGGACGCCAGCAGGGATGCCCGGCGCTGCCCATGGCACGCAGACGGGCGCGCAGGGCCTCGGAATCCCCTTCCGCAGGCAGGCGCATCTCCCAGAAATCCAGCACGCTCTGCGGGATCATGCTGTCGGCCAGAGCGGCCAGGCGGTTGCGGATGTCCCCCACGGCGGGCAGGGCAAAGGCTTCGCGCAGGGCGGCGGAACTGCCGCCCGAATCGAAGGGCGTCACCAGATGGACGGAATTGTGGGTATAACGGGTAAGGCTGCGGCTCAGGCCCTTGAGGGCCGTACCGCCGGTGAAGAAGACCAGCCGGGGACCGAGGGTGGGCAACAGGACGCTCACGCCGCTTCTCCGGTCATGCCCAGTTCGCGCATCCTGAGGTAGATGGCGCGGCCGATCCAGGCATCGGTGGCGGCGTAGATGACCTGGCGCTTGCTCAGCTCCATGACGCTCCAGTTGGAACACTGGGGCCCCTTGGAGATGCGCTGCCCGAACAGGTTGGCGGCCAGGGTGCGCAGGCCCTGCGTGGTCAGCTGGTGGGCCCGGGCCACCATGCCCAGATCCACCATCCCCGCAGGCTTGAAAGGATACAGACGGGCCAGCTCGCGCATGTCGTCGCCGATGGCCACCCCGGCCTTGATGACCGCGGGGTCAGCCAGCAGACCCGCCAGTTCGGGCCCGAAAGGCCACCAGGAAAGCTGCACCAGATACACGGCCCGGGCCGTGGCCAGCTGCACCAGGGAAGGGGTGTTGACCCGGCCCTTGCGGAAGGACGGACGGGTCTCGGTATCGAAGCCCAGCACCTGTTCCTGCTGCAGATCCGGCAGGGCTTTTTCCCAGTCTTCCAGACTGCGCACCAGATGGATGGGCCCTTCGTAATGGCACAGGGGCAGAGCGTTGATTTCGTCGCTGCTCAGGCGGCGACGCAGACTTTCCAGATTCATGCCGTTCGGGGGTTTGTGTCCTAGGGGAGGTACCGCGCGCCTGCGGCACGCGCATACCTGCCTCCTATAACACAAATCACTTGCCGATGCAAAAGCTTGAAAAGACGCGGTTCAAGACCTCTTCCGGGCTGTCCAGGCCGGTGACCTCGCCCAGCAGGGCCGCCGCGGCGTCCAGACGGACGGAGCAGCAGTCATAAGGGCTGCCGGCGGCGATGTCGGCCAGCAGGGCGTCCAGTTCGTGCAGGGCACGCTCCAGCACCAGCGACTGGCGCGCGTTGGGGGCCAGCCCGTCGGAGGGCGGCGTATGGCTGCCGTCGTCCAGCAGCAGGGCCCGCAGACGGCGGGCCAGGGTATCCACGTTGTGGCCGGTGCTGGCGCTGATGCGTACACAGGGACGACCATGGCCCCAGGCAGGCGGCCAGACGGCAGGCTCGGCCAGATCAACCTTGTTCCAGACCAGCAGCACGGGGATGTCGCCGGCCTGCTCCAGCACTTCGCGCACGGCCTCGTCGGGGCAGATGTCGGCAGCGGCCCCGGCAGGGCCCAGGCGGCCACCGTCCACCAGCAGCAGGATGGCGTCGGCCTGGCGCACCTTCTGGCGGCTCAGGGCCACGCCCATTTCTTCCACGCTCTCGTCGGTCTCGCGCAGGCCCGCCGTATCGGTCAGGCGCACGGGCAGCCCGTCCAGCTGGCAGCTTTCTTCAAGGAAGTCACGCGTGGTGCCGGGGATGTCCGTGACCAGGGCCCGGTTGCGGCCCAGCAGGGCATTGAGCAGGCTGGACTTGCCCGCATTGACGGCACCGGCCAGCACCACTACGGCGCCCTGCTGCATGACCTGCGCACGACGCTGGCCGGTCAGCAGGCCGCGCACGGCGGCGGCCACCTCCTCCACCACGGCGGCGAAGGCTTCGGGAGCAAGGCACTCCACTTCTTCGTCGGGAAAGTCCACGGCCAGGCTCATCTGCACGCGCAGCTCTTCCAGCCGCTGACGCAAGGCCGTGACCTTGCGGCCCAGCAGGCCGTCCAGACGATTGAGGCTGTAGCGCAGGGCCTCGCGCGAAGGCGCGGCGATGAGTTCCGCCACGGCCTCGGCCTGGCTCAGGTCCATGCGGCCGTTGACGAAGGCCCGGCGCGAGAACTCGCCCCGCTCCGCGGCCCGTGCCCCCAGACGCAGGGCCGTCTCCAGGATGGCCTGCACGATGAAGGGACCGCCGTGGCAGTGGATCTCGGCCACGTCCTCCCCGGTGAAGGTGCGCGGGCCGGGCATGAACACGGCCAGCACGTCGTCCAGAGGCGCGCCTTCATGGTCGAGGGCGCGGCCGCGGTGCAGCACCCAGGGGCGGAAGCCCGAAAACTTCGCCGAGGCGGGACTGAACATGCGGGAAAGAATCTCCCGGGACTGCGGCCCGGAGATGCGGACGATGCCGATGCCCCCCGCACCGGGAGCCGTGGCTATGGCGGCGATGGTAGGCATCAGGAACGCTCGGGACGGCGGCGCATGATGACGACCCGCTTCATGGGCCCATCACCGGAACTGCGGGTCTGCACTTCCTCGGCATCCTGCAGGCAAAGATGCACGATGCGGCGGTGGTAGGAACTGAGCGGACGGGTGGAATAGGAGCGGCCGGTCTGGCGCACCTTTTCGGCCAGGGCCAGGGCCATCTCGCGCAGCTTCTCGTCCTGGCGCTGGCGGTAGCGGCCGGCATCCAGCTGCACGCGCACGGCGGCGTTCATGCCGCGCGAGACCACGCGCGAAGCCAGATACTGCAGGGAGGCCAGGGTCTGGCCCTCGCGTCCGATGAGCAGGCCGGAATCTTCCTCACAGTCCACGGCCACACGCACACGGCCGTCGGCCACGGTCACTTCCAGCGTCACTTCCTCGCCCACGATGGGACGGACGAGCTGGCGCACAGCTTCCTTGGTCAGGGCTTCGAGACGCTGGGGATCCAGTTCCTCCACAGGGGTGAAGGGCAGGCTCTCCTCCACTTCGTCCAGCACGTCTTCGGTGGTCTCGGCAGGCGCGGGCACGGCCGGGGCCTGCGGGCGCTGGCGACGGCGGCCTTCGCCCTCACCGCGCACGGAAGGACGGGGACGGGCACGGCGGCCCTCGCCGCGACGGTTGCCGGCTTCAGGAGCCGCATTCTCGGCAGGGGCTTCCTCGGCCGGGGCTTCGGCCGCAGCGGCGGCACGGGCCTGGTCACGGCCACGACCGCGACGGGGCTGACGGGCGTTCTCGGCGGGCTTTTCCTGCCGTTCGGCTTTTTCGGTTCTGGCGGGCTTTTCGGCCCGTTCGGTCTTCTCGGCCTTCTCGTCCTTGCGGGCCGGGCGCTCTTCAGCAGGAGCGGCCTCCTTGCGCTCTTCCGGGGCGGGCGCGGCCGGAGCGGCCACACCGTCCTCGCGGGCGGCAGGGGGCATCTTTTCGGCAGGGCGACGGGGCGCGTCCTCACGGCCCAGGGACGGCCGTTCCAGCCGGACATCGCAGCGCTTCTTGCCGAGGACGCTTTCCACGGCTTCGCGCAGAGCGGCACGGCGCGCACGGATCTTGGCCTTGCGGGCCCCCACGATACCAAAGATGCCGCTCTTGGCGTCCTGAACTATCTCAATCTCCAGCTTTTCGCGGGCGGCATTGTAATAGCTGCAGGCCTCCTGAATGGCGGCATCCAGATTCTTACCCTGAAACTCTTTGAATCCGTCCATAAACTCTCCCAAAAGGGGCGGCAGCGGGGAGACCCCGCTGCCACCACATATGGACTCTTTTCCGTGTCGCAAGACCGCTCACGCGGTCATGGGCCGTGACCCTACTGGGCCAGCAGCTTGCTTCTGCGGCCCATCCGCCACTGCTGGGCAATGGACAGGATGTTGTTGACCAGCCAGTACACCACCAGACCGGAGGGGAAGCTCAGGAACAGGGCGGTGAAGACGATGGGCAGGAACATCATGATCTTCTGCTGCGTGGGATCGGTGGCCGGCGGGCTCATCTTCTGCTGCAGGAACATGGTGATGCCCATGATGATGGGCGTGATGTAATAGGGGTCCTTGGAGGACAGGTCAGCCAGCCAGATCAGGTCCGTGCCGGGCAGATAGGTGATGAAGGGCGCGTGACGCAGCTCGATGGAGGTCAGCAGCGCCTGATACAGACCGAAGAACACGGGCAGCTGCACCAGGATGGGCACACAGCCGCTGGCGGGGTTGACGCCGTAGGTCTTGTACAGGGCCATGACTTCCTTGTTCATGGCTTCCTTGTCGTCCTTATACTTTTCGCGGATGTTGGCCATCATGGGCTGGAGCTTCTTCATCTTTTCCATGGAAGAGTAGCTCTTGGCCGTCAGGGGCCAGAACACGGCCTTGATGACGATGGTCAGCATGATGATGGAGAGGCCCCAGTTGTGGGTGTACTGCTGGAAGAACTCCAGCAGCCACAGCAGGCCCTTGGCGATGATGCTGAACATGCCCAGGTCCACGCTGAGGGCCAGCTGGTCGGACACGGCGGCCAGCATCTTGCGTTCCTTGGGACCCATCCAGTAGGAGACTTCGAGGGTGGTCTCCTGGCCGGGGGCCACCACCACTTCCTTGGGCTCCAGGGCCACACGGTAGACGCTGCCCTGCATGCGGCCCACCATGCGGGCCTCATCGGCATCACCGGGCATGACGGCGGACAGGAAGTAGGTGCTCATGGGGCCGGCCCAGTAGAGCTTGCCGCTGGCTTCCACGCCTTCCTTGGTCAGCTTGTCGGTGGAGGTCTCTTCGCCCAGCGAACCGCCGTTGTCCCAGGCCACGCGCATGGCGTCGTAGTTGGTGTTGGCGGCATTGCTGGTGTCGGCGGCCACGGTGTAGCGCACGCGCACGCTGCGGGTGTCGGTGCCCAGGGTGGCCAGGCTCACCTTTTCGGAGATCAGGTAATTTTCGGAATTGAAGGTCAGTTCACGGGTCACGCGCAGGTTGTCGACCTCGCCCACCAGGCGGACGACGCCCTTGCCGCCTTCAGCCACGCTCACGCCGCTGTCGGACTCCAGGGCCCACTTGCCGGTGCTCCACGAAGGCTGACCGTTGATGACCAGGCCCAGAGGCGCCACAGCGGCGGTCTGGGGATCCACCATATTGATGCGGGGAGAATCCTCGTCCAGGCCGGTGGTGTACTTCTTGAGCTCGAAGGAGCGCAGCACACCGCCGCCGGAATGCAGCACGGCCTTGTACAGGGGGGCGTCCACCGTCACGTCCACACCGGGGGCGGGAGTGAAGGCAGGCAGGGGCTCGGCCTGGGCCTTCTGCTTGGCTTCGGCTTCAGCCTGGGCCTTCTGGGCCTGCTCGGCCTGGGCAGCCTCCATCTTGGCTATCTCGGCCGGATCGGGTTTGACCACCCAACCCATATAGTCGGCCAGATAACTCCAGCCGACGACCACGAGCAGACACAGGACAATTGCCATGATAAGATTTTTGCCGTCTTGCATGCGGGGAGGTACTCCATGAAGCAGAGACTACGGGTGACGCCGCGCAGGGGGCACGGGATCATATCCCGAGCCGCCCCAGGGATGGCAGCGGGCCAGACGACGCAAGGCCAGCCAGCCGCCGCGCAATACGCCGTGGGTCATGATGGCTTCCAGGGCGTAGGCGGAACATGTGGGGTAAAAACGACAGGCAGGGGGCAGGACCGGAGAGATGAACAGCTGGTAGAAGCGGATGGGCAGGACGAAGAGACGGCGCAGCATGGCTAGTCCCTGTTCCGGCTGCCGTTGTTCCTGGCCGGGTGCAGGCCCGGCAGGCGCTGCAGCAGCGGCAGCAACTGGGCGTTGACGCGGTCCTGGCTCAGGTCCGCCGCGCCGGTGTGCTTTTTGGCCACAGCGACGATATCCAGATGTTCGGGCAAAAGTGCCCGGTGCAGGCGAAAGAATTCCCGCAGCAGACGTTTGACCCGGTTGCGCGTGACCGCTTTGCCCACCTTGCGGGATACAGCCATGCCCATACGCGTACAGGCCCCGTTTTCGCGGGGCCGTACAAAAACAAGGAAATGCTCCGTATGGTAACGCCTGCCCCGCTCGTAGCACGCGGAATACTCCGCTTGTTTGCGGATGCGGCTCTGGCGGGGCAGAAAAAGGCGTTCGGCCATGATGGCTCGCTTCTGGGATCGCGGGGCGCAGCCCCCAATCGACTAGGCGCTCAGATGCTTGCGACCCTTGGCGCGACGACGGCGCAGGATGGCGCGGCCGCTGGGGGTGGCCATGCGGGCGCGGAAACCGTGGGTGCGGGCTCTTCTGACTTTACTGGGCTGGTATGTTCTCTTCATTGCTCTAGCTCCTTGCGTGTGGCTGCGGCGACGGACAGCAGGCCAAGTGGCCCGGCGCGAGTTTTGCGCGACATAAGCGGGAAGGCTTGCCCGTGCCCGCAGCACTGTCGCTGCACGGAATACGCCTTGCAGCCTGTAAATTTGAAAGGGTTACATACACGGCATAAGGCCCGCCGTCAAGGCTTGTTCACCCTCCCCGGGCGGGACAATGAACAAAAAAACGCCGGCGGGACCGCTCCCTGCCTGTCGGTAAAGGCCTTTTGCGCCTTGACAGGATGTGCCTGCGACGGCACAATTTTTCTTCCAATATCACCAAGGAGACCGCATGTCCACGCCAGAACATCTGCTGCCCCCGCCGCCCGCCTGTCCCTGTGTGGTCCTCATCGGCATGGCCGGCGCGGGAAAATCCACTGTGGGCATGGCCCTGGCCCAGACCCTGGGCTGGGCCTTCATGGACAGCGACTATCTTATGGAAGCCCTGTATGCCGACCGCCTGCAGGCCGTTACCGATGCCCTGAGCAAGGAAGCCTTCCTGGATCTGGAAGCCGTGATGCTGAGCTCCATCCGCGTCCAGCGCACGGTCATCGCCACGGGCGGCAGTGCCGTCTACCGGCCGCAGGCCATGGCGCACCTGGCCACCCTGGGGCCCGTGGTCTTCCTGGACGTGCCGCTGGAGACCATCGAGGAACGCATCGCCCGCAATCCCGACCGCGGCCTGGCCATCGCCCCGGGGCAGACCCTGGCCGACATCTTTTATGAACGCGAGGCCCTCTACACCCACTACGCCACCCTGCGCTGCGACGCCCGCCAGAAGACGCCCCAGCAGTGCGCCCGCTGGATCGCCGAGCATTTGCCTCCCCTGCCCGGCCTGCCCACGGCCTGACACCTTCCCATCCTGCGCATGACGGGCCTCCGCCTTTTCGGGCGGGGGCTTTTTTTATGTCCTTTGCCCTGCCCCGGGTGCCGCCCGCTCTCCTTTGCCCGCTCCCCAAAAGCGCAGCAGGCTGGTGCTACTTTTCCGCTTGACATTTTTCCGGACGCATGTTTCCGATGTACCATCGGTCAATAGGCACTTTTATCTGCTGACAGCCTTTTGAACTCATGTATGGACATGGATGCACGCAAACCTCTCCTTCCTCCTTTGAGCGGAAGTCAGGCCGGGATACTTGTTGCCATCTGTCTTGCCGCCGCTATGACGACATTCCACGGCCGTCTTCTTGTCTCATCACTGCCCGATCTGCGTGGTATCTGGGGACTATCATATGATGAAGGCTCCGTCATCAGTACAGTTGCATCGGCATCACAGCTCATCCTTGCGCCCATACTTCCCTTTTTCCTGACGGCGCTGGGCCTGCGGCGCCTGCTCCTGCCGCTTTCCCTGGGCTTCGTCTGCGTGGCCTTCTGCATCCCCTTCATCTCCGGCTACGAGAACCTGCTCGTGGCCCATGCCCTCATGGGCCTGCTCATCGGCTCCTTCGTGACGGCCACCATACAGATCATGCTCAAGCATCTGCCGCCGCCGTGGTGGGTGGTGGTGCTGGCCTTTTTCACCTTCCGTGTCTCCCTGGGCATCAATTCCGGCGTCTCGCTGGGGGCCTTCTATCTGGAATATATGGGCTGGCAATGGATCTACTGGCAGTCCGGGCTCATCATGTTCGTCTATTTCGTCCTGCTCCAGCGCCATCTGCCTCCGGATACGCCCATCAGGGAACTGCTGCACAAGCCGGACTATTCCGGCATGGCCTTCTATTGTCTGAGCGCCGTCCTCATCTATGCCGGGCTGGACCAGGGCGAACGCCTGGGCTGGTTCGATTCGGGCATCATCACGGTGTTCCTGGCCGGCGGCCTCGTCAGCTTTTTCCTCTTCCTCGCCAACGAGGCCCTGGTGGAACGCCCCTGGGCACCGCCCCGGCTGTTCGCGGACTTCAACATCATCATGTCCGTGGGCATGGTCATCATCTATATATTCATCCTTTCCGCCAATTCCCTGCTCATCACCCTGTTCCTGGACACGGTGCACGATCTACGGCCCCTGCAAAGCGGCCTGCCCCTGCTGCTGGTGGCCCTGCTGCAACTGCTGGCCACACCCTTTTGCGCCTTCCTGGTGCTCAAGACGGACACGCGCCTGCTCTGCGCCACGGGCGTCCTACTCATGGGGCTGGCCTGCTATCAGGGCACCTTCATCACCGCGGACTGGGTGGCCGCCGACTTTTTCCCCATGGCCATCCTGTTCTCCATCGGGCATCCGCTGGTCTTCCTTTCCCTGATGGCCTTCTGTATGGCCTGCTTCACGGCCAAGACCGCCGTGGGCCTGCTGGCCTATATCCAGGTCTCGCGCATCTCCACGCCCATCGCGGGCAATGCTCTGTTCCTGCTGCTCATCCGGCAGCGGGAGGATCTGTACTTCAGCCAGACAGGCAGCCGCCTGACAGGCGACGCCCCGGCCGTGGCGCGCTTTCTGGACAGCGGCGGCTCGCTGGACCAGCTACGCGAACAGTTGCAGACCGATGCCTTCATCCTGGGGATCAACGATGTCTTTGCTCTCTGTGTCTGCATCGCTCTGGGCACCATGCTGCTGCTGGCCTTCGTCAAGGCCATGAAACCAACGCCGGTCAGCCCCGTGGATCTGGGCACACCGGGAAACTGAACGCACGGGGACCGTCATGAACAGCCTCAAACCCGGTTTTGCCGACGAACTGCTGAAGCTGGCCCTGTATGACCGCCTGCTGGCCCTTTTCCGGCTCTCGCCGTGGATCATCCTGGGCATGCTGCTGCTCGCCATCCTCTTCTTCCTGCTGAACTTCAACCGGCTGGAGAGCGGCAAGCGCATACAGGAGACGGACAACGCCTATACCCAGCTGGACCGCGTGGTGCTGGAAGCCAAGGTCAACGGCTATGTGGCCCAGGTGGGCTTTGGCGATTTCCAGCAGGTGAAAGCCGGTGACGTGCTCCTGCGCGTGCAGGACGCCGACTACCGGGCCCGCACGGACCAGGCCCGGGCCGTCAGGGACAAGAACGCCGCCAATCTGGAGCGTCTCGATCTGGAGATAGGCCTGCAGGAAGCCTGCATCCGGCAGGCCCGCGTGGCCGCAGAGAACGCGGCGGCCCGCCTCGATCTGGCCAGCCGCGAGAACGCCCGTGTGCAGAAGCTCTTCAAGTGCAATGCCGTCTCCACGCGCGAGGCGGACTCGGCCGAGATCAACCTGCGCACGGCCCAGCACAGCCACCGTGAAGCCCTGGCCGAAGTCCGGGTGCAGGAGCGCAAGCTCGAACTGCAAAAGGCCGACAGGCAACTGCGCGAGGCTGACCTTCGGGCCGCGGAAGCGCAGTTGCAGAGCGCCCTCATCGACCTGGGGCACACCATCATCACCGCCCCGGGCAACGGCCATACCGGCGCCCGCAAGATACAGGTGGGGGATCTGGTCAGGGAGGGCATGCAGGTCGTCTCGCTGGTGCTGGACATGTCCCCCTACATCGTCGCCAACTACAAGGAGACCCAGATCGGCAACATCCGGGTGGGCCAGCCCGTGGAGATCCTCATCGATACCTTCCCCGGCCACACCTTCCGGGGCCATGTGGAGAGCATCTCGCCCGCCACCGGGGCCACCTTCTCCCTGCTGCCCAAGGACACCTCGTCCGGCAACTTCACCAAGGTCGTCCAGCGCATCCCGGTGCGCATCGCCTTCGAACCCGGCCAGGAACGTCTGCCGGAGATCCGTTCCGGTATGTCGGTCATCACCCGCATCGATACCGGCAGCGGACAGACGGGAGCCTAGCCGGCCGGGGATGCAGGAAAGGACGAGCTGCGCTACCGGACGGGCAGCAGGCTGCCTCCTTCAATCTCCCCTTGGCATACCTTCTGCCTGTCCGCGGTGACGGCATCCTCCCGTGACTTTCTTTTCTCCTCCCGATACTTCGGCTCTCCATGGAAGCCCGCACGGCTCTCACAGCCCAGGGCCCTCCGGGCATGCCCTGCCGCCTGCGCAAGATCACCCGTCAGCACGGCGCCCCGGATATTTTCCCATGCCCCCTGGTCTCTTCCCCTTTCCGCTTCCCGGTGGTTCCCCATACGCTTTCGTCGCCCGCGCTGCCGCTGTGCCGCTCCCCTGCCCGCCGATGACTTTCCGCAGACCGAAAAAAAGCCCCCTTCCCGTGAGGGGTGGGGGCTTCCGTTTCAGACAGGGCGCGGCAGGACTAGTACTGCCACTTCTTGCCGTCGTAACGGATCATTTCATTGAGGTTGCGGGTCTTGATCTTTTCGCAGGGAGCGGAAAGGGCACCGCTCTTGCTGGCACCGCGGCATTCATAGACATGCTCGGAATAGCGGATGAAGCCCACATAACCGCGGGCGCCCTTGCGCACTTCGGTGGTCAGGCTGTCGGTATCCACTTCCACATAGGTGGCCACGTATTCCTTGCCCACCTTGCGCACTTCCTTGTGGGCCTTGGAAGGCATCACCGTGCGGGAGGCACGGCCCACCAGGCTCTGGCCGGTCTTGTACAGATCGGCTTCCAGCTTGGACTGGGACACGGGGGCCGCCTTGGCCGGAGCCTTTTCAGGGGCTTTGGCGACCTCGGTAGCGGGTTCTTCAGCAGGGGCGGCCGTGGCCGGGCTGGAGCCTTCGTCCCCGCCGAACAGGGCGCAGCCGCCGCACAGCAGGCTGGTCAGCAGGCTGACTGCCAGGATCTTTTTCATCTGTCATTACTCCTTAATGGAAAAACCCGGCGTTTCCGCCGGGTTTTATTCAAAGGGGGAAAGGGGCGCCGTTTAGTCGAAGGAGATCTCCGTACGACGGTTCATGTAACGGCCTTCTTCGCTGTCGTTGCTGTACTTGAAGGACTTGCCCTTGCCGATGGCGGTCATGCGGCTGGCGGGCACGCCCTGCTTGGCCAGGTAGCCCTTAACGGCTTCGGCGCGGTTCTTGGACAGCTTGGCGTTGTAGGCGTCGCTACCACGGGAGTCGGTCCAGCCGGTCAGCACGATCTTGGTGTTGGGCTTGGACTTGATGAGGCCGGCGGCTTCGTCCAGGATGCCCATGGCCTTGCTGTCCAGGGCATAGGAGTCGAAGGCGAAGTTGACGCCGCGCAGCACGATCACGGTTTCTTCCTGGCAGAACACGGCCAGCACGAAGCGTTCCACTTCGGCGTCGCTGGTGGCCAGGTCTTCAGCGCGAACCAGCACGGAGGCGGGGTTCATGCCGGCAATGGCCTTGACGGTGGCTTCGCCCTGCGGGGTGTCGGCCAGGGAGATCACGTGGATGACCATGTTACGCTGGGTGGCGTACACCTGACGGGCCACTTCCACCAGATCCATACCGCGGTTGTTGTCGCCGTCGGTCACCAGGATCAGGGCAGCGCTGCGTTCCATGGAGCTCAGGAAGGGCTCGTAGGTCTGCAGGCCGTCGCCCATGTTGGTCATGCGGCCGAAGGTGGCAAAGCCGCTGCGCAGGGTGTTGATACCGCTATCCATGGCGGCGCGGTTCCAGGGGCCCTGTTCGATGACGGTGCCGTTAGGAGCGATGGTATGCAGGCCACCCTTGAAGTCCAGGGCGGGGATGGCGGCGTTGACGCGCTTCAGGGCGATCTTGGCCACTTCGATCTTGTCCTGCTTCATTTTGTCATTCTTCATCATCATGGAGCCGGAGTAGTCCACGACGAAGTCGAAGCTGTTGACCTTCTTGCTGCAGACAGGAGCGGCCACGGCAGCCACGGCGAAGCTCAGAAGAACCGCGGCGGTAAGGGCCAGCAGGCGGAAAGATTTCATGATGCCTCCCAAAAAAGTTATTGTTTTGCCTGCAACATGCCAGGCAATATGCGCCAGCTACCTTTTGCCTTTATTGGAAAGGGTATTGACACTTTTAAAAATTAGCGCGTTTCGCAGTAAAGGGCAAGCGTTCTTTCTTTCAGCGCCCCTCCCGTGCCGCGGCTTCCGGCAGGCCACGGAGCGCCCCGGCAGCGCCGATGTCCGCCGGGGATGCCCGGTGGCTGGACAGTCGGGCCCGCCTGTAGCATACTGAATAGATACAAAAGGATGGGTTATGCCAGCACTCGATTTTTCCAAATGGAGCCCCGGCGGCAACACGACGCTCTTTTTCCCTGCCGCGGGCCTGGATGCGGCCCGGCAGGCGGAGCTGGCCCGGCAGGCCATGCGTCCTGACAGCCTGGGGGCGGAACAGGCCGGTTTCGTCTCTGTGGAAGAACGCCGCCTGCGCATGGCGGGCGGTGAGTTCTGCGTCAACGCCACACGGGCCTTCGGCGCCCTGCTGGCCTTCCGCGAGAGCGCCTCGCCCGAGGCCACGCTCCAGGGCATCGCCCGCCAGAAGCTGACCAACGAGCACCGCTATGAGGTGCAGGTCTCCGGCTGGCAGAGCCCCATCCGGCTCCAGGTACGCGGCACCTCTCCCCACTGGCAGGTGCGCGCCGAGCTGCAATTGCCGCCCTGCCCCATCACCCACCCGGAACAGGGCATCCATCTGGTGCGCCTGCCCGGCATCTGCCATCTGCTGCTGGACGGTGAGGTGCACATGCAGCCCGAGGACTGCATCGCCGCCTCGCGCATGTTGCGCCGCCAGTACGGCATGACCGGCGAAGTGGCCAGCGGCGTCATCTGGTGGGGCCGCCGCGCGGGCATGCTGGACATGCTGCCCGTGGTCCATGTGCGCGATGCCCACACCACCTGCATCGAGAACGCCTGCGGTTCCGGCGCCCTGGCTCTGGCCCTGCTGCTGGCCGCCAAGGGCAACCGCAAGCCTTTGGACATCATGCAGCCCGGCGGCAGCTCCCTGCATGTCCACATCCCCGACGATGAACAGGGCAAAGCCTTCATCGACGGTCCTGTGGATCTTGTGGCCCGCGGTCGCGTCTGGCTGCCCGACGCCCAGGCCTGATCTTTTCAGGGCGGCCGTCTGCCGGGCTCGCGCCCGGTCGCTGCGGCTGCCCTTTTTTGCGCGCTCCGCGCGTCCTGTCCCGTTCCTTTCCAACCAAAGATACATGAAACAGCAGAACCTCCTCCCCGGCATCAGCCTGCCCGCTCCCCGTCCTTCCCGTCCGGCCGATACCCCGCCGGCACCGTCCCCGGCCGCTCCGGTCGCGCCCGATACGGATACCTGGTCCCCGCAGGAGAGCCTGCTGCACTCCGCTTTCGTATTCGAACCCGCCGATACGGCGGCCGAGCCCGTGCTGGTCCTGGGCCTGGACTGCGCCCTGCCCCTGCGCGAGGGCCTTTCGCCCGCCCGGCTGCACCTCATCGAACAGGCCGATATCCTGTGCGGCGGCCGTCGCCTGCTGGCGGCCTTCGACGACCTCCCCGCCCGTCAGCTTCCCCTGACCGCGCCGCTGGAACCGGTGCTGGCCCGCATCAGCCACCTGCGCGCCGGCGGCAAAAAAGTTGTCGTGCTGGCCGACGGCGATCCCCTGTTCTACGGCATCGGCACTACGCTCCTGCGCCAGCTGGGCCCCGAAGCCGTGCGCATCCTGCCCGGGGTCAGCTCCCTGCAGCAGGCCTGCGCCCGTCTGGGCCTGCCCTGGCATGACGTCATCTGCCTTTCCCTGCACGGCCGCGACGATCTGACGCCCCTCCATGCGGCCATCCACCGGCAGCGGCCCATCAGCCTGCTCACCGATGCCCGCATGACGCCCGACCTGCTGGCCCGCCATCTGCTGGACAGGGGCGTGGACTGGTTCGCCATGCATGTTTTTGAAAACATGGGGAGCGACGGAGAAAAGGAACATCACCTTACCTTGGAAGAAGCCGCCGCGGCCCGCTTCGGGGCTGTCTGTACCGTGCTGCTGACGCCCGCGGGCGAGATGCGCCGTCCGCATCCCGGCCTGCTGCCCGCCGAACTGCGTCACGAGGACGGCCTGCTGACCAAACCCGCCGTGCGTGCCGCCGCCCTGGCCCTGCTGCGGCCCGAGCCCCGGCATACGGTCTGGGATCTGGGCGCCGGTTCCGGTTCCGTGGCTCTGGAGGCCGCCTGTCTGGCCCACGAGGGCCGTGTGGTGGCCGTGGAACGCGCCCCTTCCCGCGCGCTGGACATCCAGGAGAACCGCCGCCGCTTCGGGGCCGCCTCGGTGGATGTTTGTCTGGGCACGGTGCCCCAGTGTCTGCCGTGCCTGCCCGACCCGCACCGGGTCTTCATCGGCGGCGGGCTTTCCGGCGACGGGGCCCACAATCTGCTGGAACAGGTCTGTCGCCGTCTGCTGCCCGGCGGACGGCTGGTGGTGAGCTGCATCCTGCTGGATACGCTGGCCCGCTGCCGTGCCTTTTTCGAGGGCCTGGGCTGGCCCGCCGAAGTGATGCAGGTGCAGTCCGCCCAGTCCCGGCCGCTGGGCCAGGACATCTTCCTGGCCGCCGCCAACCCGGTCTTCCTGCTGGCCGTGGACAAACCCGGACAGGAAGGGGACCAGGGATAGGAAAGATCGGGGCCTGTGCCCCATGCGGGAGGCGGCCCCCTCTGGACGCCATCCCCCCGGCATGACACGCTACAGGGACGCGGGATGGCGATGCCACGCCCCGCCGACCGGAGGAGATTATGGAAAAGCAGCCAGGCATGGTCAGTTTCGTCGGCGCGGGTCCCGGTGACCCGGAACTGCTCACCCTCAAGGGGAAACGCCTCATCGAAGAGGCCGCCCTGCTGCTCTACGCCGGTTCCATGATCCCGCCCGCCCTGCTGGATCTGGCATCGCCCCGAGCCAGCGTCATCGACGCCGCCCCGCTGGATCTGGAGGAATGCCATTCCCTCATGCTCCAGTTCGCCCGTGCCGGTCAGCCCGTGGTGCATCTGCACACCGGCGACCCCGCCGTCTACAGCGCCCTGCGCGAACAGCTGGCCCTGCTGGACAGGGACGGCATCCCCTGGCAGGTGGTGCCCGGCATCACGGCCGCCAGCGCCGCCGCTGCCGCTGCCGGATGCAGCTTCACCGTGCCCGGCGCCACCCAGAGCCTGATCATGACCCGCATGCCCGGCCGTACGCCCATGCCCGAACAGGAGGCCCTGCGCCATCTGGCCAGGCACGGCACCACGCTGGCCGTCTACCTTTCCGCCATGCAGGCCCGCGCCATGCAGGAGGAACTGGAACAGTCCCTGCCCGCCGCCACGCCCGTCATCTGCGCCTTCCGCCTAGGCTGGCCCGACCAGCAGCTCATCCGCACCCGCCTCGACCTGCTGGCCGAGACCATCGAAAAGAACGGCCTTTCCCGCCAGACCGTGGTCCTCGTCCTGCCCGGCGAGGGAGAAGACGCCCCGGCGCCGCGTACCCGCGGCCCGCATACCGACCACGATTGATGCGATCCGGGAAAGCGCCCCAAAGCCTTTCTCGGATCGCCGTACTACTCAGTCATCCTTCCCATCCGCCACCAGCCGGGCACGGCAGCGCGCCATGGCCGCGTCCCTGCCCGGTCCGCGCTCCCCGTATGCCGCAAAAAAGCCGCACCCGCTGTCCCTGGGGCGCCCCGCTTTTCACAATCCCTCATTTCATACCGCAATGCTTGCAAGCGGTAAAAAGCTTGGGTAAGCTGGCACTTTCCATTATCCCGCAGCAGGAGTGCAGGAACATCATGCCAACCCCCATTCTGGAAAAAGAAAGCCTCATCCCGGGCAAGACCAGCAAACTGGTGCTGCACGCGCCGGCCATTGCCAGCCACGCCCGGCCCGGTCATTTCGTCATGCTGCGCATGAGCCCCACGGGCGAGCGCATCCCCCTGACCATCGCCGATACCGATGCCGAAAAGGGCACCATCACCATCGTCTATCTGGTCATGGGCAAGAGCACGGCCATCCTTGAGGACCTCAAGGCCGGCGACGAGATCCTGGACGTTTGCGGCCCCCTGGGCAAGCCCACCCACATCGAGAAAAAGGGCACCGTCATCTGTGTGGGCGGCGGTACCGGCATTGCCGCCATGCACCACATCGCCAAGGGCCATTCGCGCATCGGCAACAAGGTCGTGGGCATCATCGGCGCCCGCAACAAGGACCTGCTCCTGTTCGAAAAGGAACTGGCCAGCTTCGTGGACGAACTGCTCATCTCCACCGACGACGGCAGCTACGGTCACAAGGGCCTGGTCACCGACCTGCTCCGCGACCGTCTGGAATCCGACAAGGACGTCTTTGAAGTGGTGGCCGTGGGTCCCGTGCCCATGATGGCCGCCGTGGCCAACACCACCCGTCCCTACGGCGTGCACACCACCGTCAGCCTCAACCCCATCATGGTGGACGGCATCGGCATGTGCGGCGCCTGCCGCGTGACCGTGGACGGCAAGACCAAGTTCGCCTGTGTGGACGGCCCCGAATTCGACGGCCACAAGGTGGACTTCGACGAACTGCGCCGCCGTCTGGGCGCCTACCGCGATCAGGAAAAGGTCTCCATCGACCAGTACAGGAGCACCCATGGAAACTAAGCCCAAAAAGACCATTGCTCCGCGCGTGGACATGCCCTGCCAGCCCGCGGACGTGCGCGCTCACAATTTCGACGAAGTGGCCACCGGCTACACCAAAGAGATGGCCATGCAGGAAGCCTCCCGCTGCCTGCAGTGCAAAAAGCCCCTCTGCATGAAGGGCTGCCCCGTGGAAGTGCCCATCCGCGACTTCATCGGTGAAGTGGCCCGCGGCAACTTCGACGCCGCCTACCGCATCATCAAGACCACCAACAGCCTGCCTGCCGTGTGCGGCCGTGTCTGCCCGCAGGAACACCAGTGCGAAGGCAAGTGCATCCTCAACGCCAAGGGCCAGCCCATCGCCATCGGCCGCCTGGAACGCTTCGTGGCCGACACCTACATCGCCACCAGCGCCTGCGAGCAGGTGACCGGCACCAATTCCTGTGCCATGCCCGTCAAGGGCAAGAAGGTGGCCTGCATCGGCTCCGGTCCTTCCTCCCTGACCTGTGCGGGCGTCTGCGCCGCCAACGGCCTCAAGGTGGACGTGTTCGAAGCCCTGCACGAGCCCGGCGGCGTGCTCATCTACGGCATCCCCTCTTTCCGTCTGCCCAAGAACGTGGTGGCCACCGAAGTGGACGGCCTGCGCCGCTCCGGTGTGGACTTCCACCTCAACAGCGTGGGCGGCCGCACCTTCACCGTGGACGAACTGCGCAAGGAATATGACGCGGTCTTCATCGGCGTGGGCGCCGGTCTGCCGGTCTTCCTGGGCGTGCCCGGCGAAAACCTGGTGGGCGTGTTCTCCGCCAACGAATACCTGACCCGCGTGAACCTGGGCCGCGCCTATGCCTTCCCCGAACAGGACACCCCCGCCTACCTCGGCAAGCATGTGACCGTGTTCGGCGCCGGCAACGTGGCCATGGACGCCGCCCGCACCGCCCTGCGCATGGGCGCGGAAAGCGTGCATATCGTCTACCGCCGCACCAAGGCCGAGATGCCCGCCCGCCGCGAGGAAGTGGAACATGCGGAGGAAGAAGGCGTGAAGTTCGAGATGCTGGCCGCCCCCGTGAAGTTCAACGGGGACGCCGAGATGAAGCTCACGTCCGTGACCCTGCAGAAGATGGAACTGGGCGAGCCCGACGCCTCCGGCCGCCGTCGCCCCGTGCCCGTGGAAGGCGCCACCTACGAACTGGCCACCGACCTGGCCATCGTGGCCCTGGGCACCCGTTCCAACCCCATCCTGCTGGAAGCCACCGAAGGCCTGGAAAAGACCGAACGCGGCTACATCAAGGTGGATGAAGCCACGGGCGAGACCTCGCTGCCCAACGTCTTCGCCGGCGGCGACATCGTCACCGGCGCGGCCACGGTCATCCTGGCCATGGGCGCCGGACGCCGGGCCGGTCAGGAGATCTGCCGCCGTCTGCTCGGTTAACCGGCCATAGCGTCAGCACATCACGGGGAGGGTCCGCCCTCCCCGTTTTTTTCCTCGGGCCCTGCCCCCATCTCAGCCGCGTCCGCGACCTGCCGCCATCACGGCCATCCCGTCTGTCCCTGACAGGCCGGGGCGCTCCCCGGAGACCACCATGATCATCGCCGACCTCCACAGCCATACCCGCTATTCCCACGGTGCCAGCACGCCCCAGGAGATGTACGCCGCCGCCTGTACGGCCGGGCTCAAACTGCTGGGCTTCACCGAACATTCCCCGCGTCCGCTGGGCTTCGACTATACCAACGAATACCGCGAACAGCTGAGCCGCTTCATGCCCACCTATGCCCGCGAGGTCTGCGAGCTGCGCGACAACGCCGCTCCCGATGCCTGCCAGGTGCTGTTCGGCATGGAGATGGACTGGCTGGACGGACAGGCGGATTTTGCCCGCCAGGCCTGCACCGCCTATGATTTCGACTACCTGCTGGGCAGCGTGCACTTTATCGGCCACTGGGGCTTCGACGACCGGGCCTCGGACTGGGACATCCTTTCGCAGGAAGAATGCGAGCGGAACTATGTGCGCTACTTCCAGAGCTGGCGCGAGATGATCGCCTCGGGCATGTTCCAGATCGCCGCCCACCCCGACCTCATCAAGATCTTCTCCGTGGACCGCTTCCACATCTGGCTCAACAAGCCCGGCAGCCTCGACGTCATCCGCACGGCTCTCACCGAGCTGCGCGACGCGGGCATGGCCATGGAGATCTCGTCCGCCGGGCTGCGCAAGCCCTGCCGCGAGATCTATCCCTGCGCCCCCATCATGCAGCTGGCCGCCGAGCTCCGCGTGCCCGTGACCTTCGCCTCCGACGCCCATATCACCACCGACGTGGCCTTTGCCTTCCCCCGTCTGGAAAGCTACGCCCGCGCCTTCGGCTTCACCCAGAGCGTCTGGTACAAGCAGGGACAACAGCACGTGCTGCCGCTGTAGGAAAAAGGATACGGCGCCCGGATGTTTTTCCGGGGGAAGCCCCATCTCCGCTGGCGATGCCCGTGAAGCAGGCGCCAGCGGGCACGTCCCTGCGGTCGCCATCCGGTCGTTGCCCGTACGGGAGGGCTTCCCCCAAACTCCCTTCCCCAGCGCGTTATCCCAAAAGATGACGCTTGCGGGAAGGCAGGGGCTCTCCTTCAGCGCGGGCCCCACTCACGTCCGGGCAAGGCCCGTTGCCCTATGTCTCCGGTCAACGGGCCCCGCAGCAGGGCCCTGTGCCCGACAGCGTGCAGGCCCGCCCCATTGCGTATGTTTTCAGGCTGTCCGTCCCCGGACAGTTTTCCCCATCTTTCCGCGGTCCGTAGGATGGATACGTGCCGCCAGTTTCACGAGCCTCTCATGGAAACCCAGTCCCATCTCCTTCCCGGCAGTCCCCTGGTGGACATCGAAGACCTGAGCCTGTTCCTGCCCGGCGATGCCCGGCAGAAAATGATCCTGCACCATATCGACTGGCATCTGTGCCGTGGCGAGCACCACTTGCTGCTGGGCCACAACGGCGCCGGCAAGACCACGCTCATGCGCCTCATGCACGGCCTGCTCTGGCCGGCGGAAGGCCGCATCGTCTGGCATACCGGCGAAGGCGCGGAGACCTCGCCCATCGCGGGCCGCGCCGTCAGCGCCCTGGTCTCGCCCGACCAGCAGGAGAACTACCAGCGCCAGCGCTGGTACATCACCGGCCGGGAACTGCTGCTCACGGCATTTGAAGATACCCCCCTGCTCTACACCAACACTTCCGAGCAGCGTCACGCACAGGTGGAGGACATGGCCCGGCGCCTGCGCGCCCTGGACCTGCTGGACAGGATGGTGCCGGAAGTCTCGCAGGGCCAGCTCCGCCTGCTCCTGCTGGGCCGGGCCCTGGTCCGTCAGCCCGACCTGCTCCTGCTGGACGAATGCAGCGACGGCCTGGACGCCGACCACAGCCGCCGCTTTTATGAAGTGCTGGACAGCGTGCGCGAGCACTGCACGGTCATCATGAGCAGCCACCGTCCGGAACAGGTGCCGGACTGGTGCCGCAAGACGCGCGTCATCCATCAGGGCCGCCTGCTGGCCCCGGGCAGCGCCCTGCCGCCGCAGGAAGGCGAATATGAGGACATCAGCCTGGCCGGCGCCGTGGCGCCCGCCCCTGAGCCCTCCGCCCCGCTGCTGGACGTGCGCCATGCCACGGTCTTCATCGACGGGCAGGAGATCTTGCACGATGTGGACTGGACGCTGCGCAAGGGCGAACACTGGCGCATCGAGGGCGAGAACGGCTCGGGCAAATCCACCTTCCTGCGCCTGCTGGCCGGGGACGAATTCGTGGCCGTGGGCGGCACGCTGGTGCGCCATCTGCCCCACCACGGCGGCGAGACCGTACTGCTGGAAGAGATCCGCAAGGGAGTGCGCCTGGTCTCCGACCTCTCCCAGGCCCTTTACGGCTACAGCATCACGGCGCTGGAACTGGTCTGCACCGGTCTGGAAAACACCGTGGGCGTCTACCGCGACTACAGCAAGGCCGAACAGGAACAGGCCCGCCGCGTCATGCGCGAGCTGGGCGTGGGCCATCTGGCGGAACGCTCCATCCGCCTGCTCTCCACCGGCCAGTTGCGCCGCCTGTTCCTGGCCCGCGCCCTCATGGGCGAGCCGGACATCCTGCTGCTGGACGAACCCTGCTCCGCTTTGGACGAAGACTCCCGCCGCCAGTATCTGGACCTGCTGGACCAGCTGGCCGCCCGCGGCATCTCGCTGGTCTTCGTCTCCCACTTCGAAGGCGACGCGCCGTCCTGCATCAACCGCCGGGCGCGCATGCATCAGGGCCGCCTGGAGATTTTGGCATAGGGACACACGGGGGAGAGGACCCCCTCCTTCCCCAAAACCCGCCCACAAAAAAAGCCCCGCACAGTGCGGGGCTTTTTTCAGTATGACGACGGGATAGCGGACAACCGTGAAAAACAGACAGACTGTTTTCAGCTTCACCGGGGGACAGATGCCGCGGGCACATCCTTCCGTGCTGCCCTGTCCGTCAGGGACCAGAAAAAAAGTTTTCGGAGAGGGATGGGGGCCCGGGGGGAGGGAGGCACCTTTTTCAAAAGGGCCCTCCCTTCCCCCGTCAAACCGCCTTAATCCTTCTTCTCAAAGGGGTTCTTCAGCTCTTCCACCTGTTCCGGCTTCTTGCCCAGCTTGGCGCGCAGGACTTCGATGGCCACCGGCAGCACAGAGATGATGATGATCAGGTAGACGATGATGCTGAAATTCTGGCGCACCCATTCCAGATTGCCCAGGAAGTAGCCGGCCGAGACCAGACCGCCCACCCAGAGCACGCAACCCGTGATGTTGAACAGGAAGAAGCGGTGCGGGCACATGAGAGCGATACCGGCCACGAAGGGCGCGAAGGTACGCACGATGGGCACGAAGCGGGCCAGGATGATGGCCTTGCCGCCGTGCTTCTCATAGAAGTGGTGCGCCTTGAGCAGATGCTCCTTCTTGATGAAGCGGGAATCCCGCTGGAAGATGGCCGGGCCCACATGACGACCGATGAAGTAGTTCACCGCATCGCCCATGACACCGGCGGCCAGCAGCACCAGCAACACATGACCGTAGCCCATGAGGCCCGCACCGGCCACCACGCCGGAGGCAAAAAGCAGGGAATCCCCCGGCAGGAAGGGCGTGACCACGAGGCCGGTCTCGCAAAAGACGATGATGAACAGGATGGCATAGATCCACATCCCGTACTGTTCCACCAGCTCGAAGAGATGGGCGTCGATATGCAGGATGAAGTCCACCAGATATGTCAAAAATTCCATGTACACCTCGGTAGGGATTTGGACTGAAAGCCTTTCCCTTGTATCCCAGCCATGCCTGTGGCACAACACCTACAGCAGCCCTGTCCCCGCTTGCGGCTGCCTCCACCTCTTTCCCCGTCTCGCGAGGTCCCATGCCTGTCCGTTCCGCCGTCATCATGGCCCTGCTCTGCCTGTTCATCACCGTCCCGGCCCTGGCCGATAACGGCTACAATCCCGGTTTCCGCACCCTGGGCTTCTGGCAGCAGGAAAGCGGCATCCGCGTGGACGTCAATGTCTGGTATCCGTCCGTGCGCGCGCCGCGCTCCCTGTCCTATGCGCCCTGGACCATCCGCGGCGCCCGCAACGGCAAGCCCGTGCCCGGACGCTTCCCTTTGATCCTGCTTTCCCACCCCTCGTCGGGGACGCGCTTTTCCTTCCACGACACGGCCGCGGCCCTGGCGGCGCGCGGCTTCGTGGTGGCCGCTCCCACCCATCCCCGCGACTGCATGGAGAACATGGACCATCTGTTCCTCTGGGGACAGCTCAAGGACAGGGCCCTGGAGCTTTCGGCCACCATGGACCTGCTGCTGGCCGACAAGGACATCGGCCCCAGTATCGACCCCAAGCGCATCGGCGTCCTGGGCTACGGCAGCGGTGCCACGGCCGCCCTGTTGCTGGGCGGCGCCCTGCCCGACTGTTCCGGCTGGATGGATTACTGCCGCAAGGCCCCCCAGGACGATGCCTATTGCTATGACCAACCCCGCGCCCGCATGGACAGCATGTGCGGCCACTTTCCGCTGGACCCGCGCAGCCTGACCGATCCCCGCGTCAAGGCCATCGCCGCCGTGGGCCCCACCTTCGGCATGCTGTTCAGCCATCAGGGGCTGGCCGGCCTGCAACCCCACCTGCTGCTGGTGGGCCTTGAGCATGACGACCTGAGCATCTCCTCTTTGCACGCCGAGGCCCTGTATGAACGCATGGACAGGAAGCCCGCCCATCTGTTCCTGGACGGCGCGGACATGTCGCTGCTCATGGCGCCCTGTCCGCCCAGCCTGGCCAATGAACTGCCCGAGATGTGCCATGACGAACTGGATCCCTTGCGCCAGCAGCTGTTCAACACGCTGACCCGCAGACTGGCCGCGTTTTTCCTGGAATGGCTCGGGACCCAGGAAGGCCCGGAAAACTTCTTCTCCCTCGGCACCGGCGAGTGAACCGGGACCGGCTTGACAAGGTCCCGCCATTCTTCCTAGGAAGGGAAATCATCCCTGTATCAAGGATATAACGGCATGCGCCATCTCCAATCCCTGCTGGCCTGCGCCCTGCTGGCTCTGGCCGCCTTGGCCTGTGCGTGGCCCGCGCTGGACAAAAGTCCCCTGTTCACCGCCGCCGGCAACGCCGCAGTCGATACGACCCGGCAAGCGGCCCCCTCTACCGTCGGCGGCCAGCCTCTCCCGGGAGGCTGGACAGCCATGCCCGCGGGCGCCCGCTCCACCTATCTGGGCATCCACGGCGGCACCGTACCGGTGAGCCTGCTGGTGAGCCGTGACGGCATGTCCCTGGTCTCCTTCGTGGGCCAGACGGGCAATGACTTTCTGGAGCTGTTGCGCCGCGCCGACGTGCGCTTGCCCTCCCTGCTCAGCAGCATCCTGGGCAGCAGCCATGGCGGCAGCATGCTTCTGGCAGGCCGTGCCCAGCGCAGCATGCCCGTCCTCTATGTCCTGGGCGACAGGCTGGCCGCCATGCCCCATGGCCTCCAGCCCTTCGGCCTTTCGGACAAGCCCCTGTCCATCGAGGGCAACATCTCTCTGCCGCCCCGCCGCAATCCGGCAGCACGGAGCTACCGCCTGCATATCGATCCCCGCTATCTCGACCCCCGACGCTAAAGAAACGCTGTCCCTGCGGGATATCCGCATCGCCGCAACACTGTCGTCACGCGCTGATTACAGTCTGCCATAATGAAAAGTGCGTTCTTTTGCCCCGTATTTGTGCTGAAGAACGTTGCTTTTATATATGTGTTATTCTATAATCATCAGAAAACAGGAGTTCCCGGTGACCATTCGCGAAAAACGTACCTCCATCAGCCAGTTCGCCGCAGCCTTGCGGCAACGATCCCCTCAGGACAAACGGAATCTGCTGGTCGCCGATACTCTGGATGCCCTGTGCCGGCACTGCGACCTGTATGATGCCGCCCGCGTCAGCAGCAATCCCTTCCACCCCGAATTGCTGCGCACCATCGCCGCCGCGGATCTTTCGTCCGAAGCCCTGTTCGCGCTTTTCGAATGCCTGGCCGTCCTGGTCCACCTGCGCAAGCTGGCCCACCCTGCCATCCCGCTGGATGAAGCCGAAGAGATGTGCTCTTCCAGTTCGAACACAGCGGGGAATGGCTGCCGGACGACATGACCCTGGTAGCCCGCTGGTACTGGCACGCACCGGCCGCCATCCTCGGCAATTAGCCTTTTCCCTCCCGTCCCGTACATGACGAAACCACCCCTTCGGGTGGTTTTTTTATTGCTGCGCGCCGTCCGCAGGAGGATATAAAAAAGGCCCGCCGAAGCGGGCCTTTTCTTTTACGGAGTCACAGCCTTCACTACAGGACGCGGCCGATCAGGACGAAGCAGACCGTACCGGCCACCAGGCAGTACAGCAGGAAGGGCCAGATGGTCCGGCGCAGGATGATACCTTCCTTGCCGATCATGCCCAGCACGGCGCACACGGCCACGATGTTGTGGATGCAGATCATGTTGCCGGCAGCGCCGCCCACGCCCTGGGCAGCCACGATGATGTACTTGCCGAGAGCGGGATAGTTCAGCAGACCGCCCATATCCCACTGGAAGTTGCCGAACAGCATGTCGGACACGGTGGCGGAACCGGTGATGAAGGCACCCAGACCACCCACCACAGCGGCCAGCATGGGCCAGATGCCGCCGGCCACGTCAGAGGCGAACATGGCCATGGCCATGGGCATGGAAGGCAGGGCGGCGCCGTCAGGACCGGCGGTGTTGACGCCGGAACCCTTGAGGATGGACACCAGGGCCACGGCAGCCACCAGGGCGATGGTGGGAGCGGACATCTTTTCCAGAGCGGTACCCCAGGCCTGACGGACCTTTTCACCGCTCATCTTGTGCAGGCCGATGGTGATGATGGACACCAGGATGAAGGGGATGGTGCCGGGCAGGTTGAGCAGGGCGATCTTGGAGGTCACGCCCTGGTAACCCAGGATGTTGGTCAGACCCACGCTGAAGATGGGGTCGGTGACGATGGGCTTCAGGTGGAAGGCGGGCACGCGGGTCAGCACCAGCAGCAGGCCGCACAGCACATAGGGCAGCCAGGCCATGGTCTGGCTCATGTGTTCCTTGTATTCGGTGGCGGAGCTGGCTTCCACGGAACCGGTCCATTCAGGATCCCATTCATCGTTGCGGGCAAAGTCCCACACACCGTCGGTGGGCACGCAGAAGCCCTTCTTGGTCAGCCACACCAGGGCGCCGAGGCCCAGCAGACCGCCGAGCATGGAGGGCAGTTCGGGACCCACCAGCCAGGCCAGGATCAGGTACGGCACCAGGAAGCAGACAGAAGCCATGATGCAGTACTTCCACGCGCGGAAGCCTTCCATCCAGGACTTGTTCTTGCCGAAGAAGCGGGTCATGAAGCCCAGCATGAAGATGGGCAGGATGATGGCCATGGGCAGGTGCATGAGGGTGACGTATTCACCGATGGTCTTGTAGGCCATGGCAGGGTCAGAGAAGTTCATGGCCTGCATGGCAAAGGTCTCGATGGATTTGAAGCCCTGCAGCACGGGGGTACCCACGGCGCCGAAGGTCACGGGCACGCTGTTGAAGGCCAGACAGATAACGGCAGCGCACAGGGGCGGGAAGCCCAGGCCCAGCAGCAGGGGAGCGGCCAGAGCGGCAGGCGTACCGAAACCGGCGGCACCTTCGATGAAGGCGGCGAACATGAAGCCGATGATGATGGTCTGCAGACGTTTGTCGGGGCTGATCTTCTTCATGCCGGCCTGGATGGTTTCCATGGCGCCGCTGTACTGCATGGTGTAGTAGATCAGCAGCGCGCCGAACACGATGATCAGCACGCCCACAGCCGTGATGGTGCCTTCGATGGAAAGGGCCAACAGACGCAGGGGCTCCTGACCCCAGAAGGCAAAGGCCAGCACCACACCGGCGAGCCAGGCGATGGGCATGGCGCGGGTGGAGGGCCAGCGCATGCCGGCCATGAGGATCAGGGCAATCAGGATCGGGATGAAGGCAAGAAATGCCAGAAGACCGATGGACATGAGACCTCCTCTGCAAGTGTCCATGTTGAACATGTCCCGGCCGCATATTTTCGCACCACACGCAGCCGTGACCTTCCCCAAACCGGCGGCATGACGACATGCCGCATTACGGTCGTGACCTTGCCGCATGGCCGCGGGCCCACCGGCGCTCCCTCAGGTTCGCCAGGAAAAGGCCGTCGGCATACGGCGTTTTCGAACAGACGGCGGCCTTCCTCAAAACCGCCCGGGAGACCCGGTGTCCGTTCAAAATCCCTCCTGTCCATGCTGCCGGGGCGCCCTGGGCTGCACCCGGCCCGGCACGAGGCCGGATCCCACGCCGGGCCCGGACAGGTCAGGCCCGCATGGCAAGGCGGCGGCGCGCCGCAAGGCACGCCGCCGCTCGTTAGTTACTTTTTCAGGTTTTCGGCCACCAGTTCCGCGATGTGCGAAACCTTGACCTTCATGCCCTGCTTTTCCACACCACCACGCAGCTGCATGACGCAGCCGGGGCAGTCCATGACCACGCGGGAAGCGCCGGTCTCTTCGATGTGCTTCAGCTTCTTGGCCAGCAGCGTACCGGAGATCTCGGGGAACTTCATGGAGTAGGTACCACCGAAGCCGCAGCACACGTCTTCTTCGGCGCACGGCACATAGGTGGCCGCGTCGGCGATGAGGTCGCGCGGGGCCTTGGTCACGCCCAGGCCACGGCAGATGTGGCAGGAAGCGTGGTAGGTCACCTTTTCACCGCTGTTGTTGAAGTCCTTCTCGGTCAGGCCGAGGACGTCATGCACGAAGGAGCTGTAGTCCGTCACCTTGTCGGAGAAGAGCTGCACGCGGGCGGCGTCGGCCTTGCCTTCCAGGATGTGGGGATACACATGCTTCAGGTGGGAAGCGCAGCTGGCGCACAGGGTGATGATGGCGTCGTACTTGCTGGCGTCGAAGGCGTCCAGGTTCTGCTTGGCCACGTCCACGGAGGTCTTGCGCTGGCCCATCATTTCCAGGGGCAGGCCGCAGCAGGTCTGGGCCATGGGATATTCCACGGCCACGCCGCGGGCACCCAGCACCTTGACGCAGGCTTCCAGCTGTTCGGGGTAGATGAAGTCCTGGGCGCAGCCGCCGAAGATGGCCACACGGTAGCGCGGGGTGGCCACGCGCGGGGCGATCTTGGCCCAGCGGTCACGGAAGGCTTCGTTGGCGATGGCGGGCAGGGCCTTGAAGCCGTGCTTGCCAAGGAACATGGCAGGCAGGTGACGCTGGAACTGGGTGCCGCCGGTGAAGGGCTTCTGGGCGTAGGAGGCGAACTTCAGCAGGCTGTGGAACATCTTGCGGTTCTTCATCACAGCAGCCATCAGGGTGCCTTCCACACCGCCGCCCTGCTCGTCGGTCAGGCGGGAGCGGATCTCGCGGATCAGGCGGGGCAGGTCGATGCCGCCGGCGCAGACGTTCTTGCAGGATTCGCAGCCCACGCAGTTCTGGCACAGCACCTTGGCCTTGTCCTTGCCGTGGAAGAAGTAGGTCAGGATCAGGCCGATGGCGCCGATGTAGATGTAGCCCATCTTGTGGCCGCCCACCAGACGGAACACGGGGCAGACGTTGGCGCAGGCGCCGCAGCGCACGCAGCGGAAGATCTGGGAGAACAGCGGGTCACGGGCGATCTCGGTACGGCCGTTGTCCAGGAAGACCACATGCATGATCTTCTTGTTGTCCTCACAGGCGCCGCATTCGCCGGCACCGGCCATGAAGGTGGCGTACGCGGTCAGGCGCTGGGCCGTAGCGTTACGGGGCAGCACCTGCAGAGCGGTCAGGGCCACTTCCAGGTTGGGGATCAGCTTGTCCAGGCCGGCGATGGCCACATGGACGCGAGGCAGGGTGGTGACCATGCGGGCGTTGCCCTCGTTGGTCACGGTGCTGACGGCGCCCATTTCGGCCACGGCGAAGTTGCAGCCGGAGATGCCCATGTCGCCGTTGATGAACTTGCGGCGCAGCTGCACGCGGGCCACCTTCACCAGGCGCTGGATGTCTTCGGCATCCTGCTTGACGCCGGTCTCCTTGGTGAAGTCGTCAGCCACCTGATAGCGGGACAGGTGGATGGCGGGCATGACCATGTGGGAGGGACCTTCGTGGCGCAGCTGGATGATCCATTCGCCAAGGTCGGTCTCGTCCACGATGAACCCTTCCTTTTCCAGGTAGGGGTTCAGCTGGATTTCTTCAGCGGTCATGGACTTGGACTTGATGACGCGCTTGACGTTGTTCTCGCGGGCGATGCTGGCGATGATGCGGTTGGCATCTTCGGCAGTGGCGGCGCGGTGCACGTGCACGCCGCGCTCTTCGGCCACACGGCGGAACTGTTCGTACAGTTCTTCCATGTGCTTGCAGGCGTCGTCCTTGGCGTCGGCGATCTGTTTGATCAGGCCGCGTTCGTCCACTTCCTTGAACACAGCTTCGCGGTTGGCGCGGTAGGCCACGGCAAAGGTGTCGAGGGTACGGCGCAGGAAGCTGTCCTCAAGGGCGGAATCAATATCCTTGCGGTAATCCGAAAGGGTTTTGGGTGCAGTGTGGCTCATGGCTTAGTCCTCCAGAAGAATGATATGCAATTCCAGCGGGCCATGAACGCCCACGGCGGCCACGCGCTCGATATCGGCGGTACGGCTGGGGCCGCTGATCAGGGTCGTGTAGTTGCCGCCCTTGGGGTTGGCCATGAGCAGCTCACGCATACGACCGGCGATCTCGGGCAGGGTGCGCACCAGCTTGGACTTGGCCAGCAGCAGCACGTGGATCTCGCTGATCATACCGGCCAGACGGGCATCTTCGTTGTCGGTGTTCACCAGACAGGTGGCACTGGAAGACACGCCCATCTCGGCGGAGGTCAGACCCACGTCGATACCGGCCAGATGGTTGCGCAGACCTTCACGGATGCAGAGGAAGCCCTTTTCCTTGCAGGCGGCTTCCAGGGTGGCGAAGTCTTCATCGTTCAGGACAGGGGCGGCCACGATGCGCTGCACGCGGGTGGGCACACCATTGGGGCCGTTGGGGCCCTTTTCCACGTCCTCGTCCGCCATCAGTTCGCACGGGGCTTTGTTTTCGCACACGTCCACCACGTACTGCAGCGCGGCGGCCATGTTGGGCAGCTCCTGCACCACGGCGTTGACGGCCGTGGCTTTGGCGGTGAAGTCCTGAACAAGATCCTGTATTTCTTCAGGGGCCATTGATGTCTCCTTATAATGAATGCCGTACCCTATTTGAGGGTCTCGGCATAGATCTGGATAGTATGCTTGACCTGCACGGGGTCATTGTTGTGCGAGAGCACGTCTTCCAGCTGCATCATGCAGGCGGGGCAGCCGGCGGCCACCACATGGGCGCCCGTGGCCACCACGTTGTCACGCTTGCGCTGGCCGATGACACGCGACAGGTCGTAGTGGAAGAGGTTGAAGGAACCGCCGCAACCGCAGCAACGATCGGCTTCCTTCATCTCCACCAGCTTGTAGTTGGGGTTGGTCTTGATGACGGTGCGCGGCTCCTCGGAAAGGCCCAGGGCCTTCTTGAGGTGGCAGGAGTCGTGGTAGGTCACGGTCTTGGCGCCGGGCAGGCTTTCCACGGCTTCGACCTTGAGCACCTTCACCAGGAATTCGTTGATGTCCATGGTGATGGCGGCCAGGGCTTCGGCCTGGTGCTGTTCCACGCTGCCCAGGCGGGCGGCGTAGCGGGGCCACAGTTCCTTGATGGTGGAGGTACAGGAGGAACAGGCGGTCAGCACGTAGTCGAAGCTGCTTTCACCAAAGGCGGCCAGGCTCTTGGCCATCTGCTTCACCATGCCTTCGGCGTCGCCGGAGGACAGAGCCGGGATACCGCAGCAGGCGAAGCTGCTGGGCATGTAGATGGCCACGTTATGGTGGTGCAGCACCTTGATGCAGGCTTCGGACACATCCACGTACAGCTTGTCGCCCATGCAGCCGGGGAAGAAAGCCACCTTCAGACCGCCCATGACGCGGGGCTCGTCCAGGTTGCCGTAGATGGCGTGCAGGGGCTTGAGGGCCAGGGAACGGATGTGGCGGTCGCCCAGCATGAAGTTGAGCATGGGGGCGCAGGCCGTGTTCTGGGTGTCCTTGTTGCTGCGGAAGATGACGCGCTGCATGGGCGCGCCCACCCGCATGGCAAAGTTGAACAGGCCGGGATACGGCAGCAGGGCACGGAACACCATCTTCTTGACCGGGTGCAGGCCAAGATAGGTGTTCACGATCTCGCGAGCCTCCATGAAGATGTCCATGATCTTCACGCCGGAGGGGCAGTTGGCCTCGCAGGAGCCGCACAGCAGGCAGCGGCCCAGCTTGTCGGCCACGGCCTCGGGGTCAGCGATCATTTCGTGGGCCAGGTTGTCCACCAGGGCCAGCTTGCCGCGGGCCACGTCGGCTTCCATCATGGTGGCGCCGAACATGGGGCAGACAGCCTGGCACATGCCGCACTTCATGCAGGCGATGATGCGGTCGTCAAGCGTCATAAGACGCTTTGCCAGTTTCTTCAGGTCGCTCATGGCGTGTCTCCCTAAATGCCCACCAGCTTGGTGGGATTGAGCAGACCCTTGGGATCCAGAGCGCGGCGCAGGCGCTGCGAGAAGAGGATGGTGCCGCGGGAGGTTTCCTTTTCCATCCACTTGGACTTGGCGGTGCCGATGCCGTGTTCGCCGGACAGGGTGCCGTGCAGGCTGATGGCCACATCGAACATTTCGTCGACGGCGGCTTCCACGCGGGCGAATTCTTCCTTGTCGCGCTTGTCGCACAGGAAGGTGGGATGCAGGTTGCCGTCACCGGCATGACCGAAGGTGCCCACTTCGACATTGTACTTCTTGGCGATGTCGTTGACGGCCTTCATCATGGCAGGGATCTGGGAGCGCGGCACGGTGGCGTCTTCCAGCACGGTGGTGGGCTTGCAGCGGGCCAGCACGGGCAGGGCCTGGCGGCGGGCTTCCCACAGCTTGAACTTTTCGGCGGCGTCCTTGGCCACATGCACGGCCACGGCACCGGTCTGCTGCAGCACGCGTTCCACGACCACGGCTTCGTCAGCCACCTGGGCGGGATGGCCGTCCACTTCGATGAGCAGGATGGCGGCGGCGTCGCGGGGCAGGCCGGCCTTGGTGTAGTCGTCCACGCGCACGATGGTGTTGTTGTCGAGGAATTCCAGCGTACAGGGCACCACGTGGGCGGCGATGATGCCGGCCACGGCTTCGGCGGCCTTCTGCATGTCATCGAACACGGCCATCAGGGCCTTGGAGGCCTGCGGCGGGGGCACCAGCTTGAGCACGGCCTGGGAGATGATGCCCAGGGTGCCTTCGGACTGCAGCATCATACCGGCCAGGTTGTAACCGGTGACGCATTTGACGGTGCGGGAACCGCTCTTGACCAGTTCGCCGGTGGCGTCAAAGAACTCCAGGCCCATCAGGTAGTCCTTGGTGACGCCGTACTTCAGGCCGCGCAGACCGCCGGCGTTCTCGGCGATGTTACCGGCCAGGGTGGACACGGCCTGGGAACCCGGATCCGGGGGATAGAACAGGTTCTTTTTGGCAACCTCGGCAGCGAAAGTGGCCGTGACGACGCCGGGTTCCACCACAGCGTACAGGTCGTCGGAGTTGATCTCGAGGATACGGTTCAGGCCGTTGGTCAGGATGACCACGCTTTCCTTGCTGTCCGGGATGGTGCCGCCGGACAGGTTGGTACCGGCACCGCGCACGGTCATAGGAATACCGTAGTCATAGAGTTTCTTCACACAGATGCCGAGCTGCTCGGTGGTGGTGGGACGCAGCGCGAAAGCGGGCACCACGGGGGGCAGCACCGCGGAATCATAGGAATAACTCTGGCGGTCAGCTTCGGAGCTGAACACGTTTTCCTTGCCGAGGAGATCTTCAAATTCTTTGATAAGCGCCTGGCTTGCCATAAGGGCCTCCTGTTACTCATGAAATATGCTCATCAACCCGGGCTCCCGACCGGGCCTGCACCCAATCTACCCGGAACACGAAAAAAGAGCACGCAGCAAGACCTGCTCCGAAGAATAGGTTGATCCGGGCCGAATGAATTTTTTTTAGCAAGAATTTCTTTTTTTGAAAAGGTAAAACTGCTCCCCAACCTGCTGTTGCAAAGAAAAAAGAGGATCCTCTTTTTCTTATATTTTTAAAAATATTTTATAAAATATATCAAAGACTCCTTCTCTTCTTTTATTGATGAAAAATGTACAAAAAATACGGCAACACAGATGATACAATCACCTTTTTTCAAAGAACAGCCACACAAAAGAGAAAGAATGGATATGCAATATGCTCTTCATTTTGCACATTACTACAGTCTCTTTCGTGCACACTTATCTTACCGGTAAGAAATCAAAACAAAAATTTTTTTTATATCCTGTCCAGAATCTCCCGGCAACACTTTTTCTGCGCCCCATGCAGGCTTTGAGATTGTCTATTTTTTCTCATTCGCCAAATGCATAATATATTCAAAGGCTTCCGCACTCACCGGCTGAACGGAAAGACGGCTGCCCCGGCGCATGAGCTCCATACCGGCCAAGGCCGCATGCGCGGAGAGTTCCTTGCGGCTCAGGGCAGGCAGGGCTTTGTGCAGGCGCACGTCCACCATCTCCCAGATGGGTTTTTCCGGCGTGGCCCGGGGATCGAAATGATTGTTCTCGGGGTCCTGCGCCGTATGATCGGGATAGGCCTCGCGCACCACTTCCACCACGCCCACGATGGAGGGGTCCGCACCGCTGTGATAGAAAAAGCCCAGATCGCCTTTTTTCATGGCCTTCATGAAGTTGCGGGCCTGATAGTTGCGCACGCCGTCCCAGGACGTGGTCTGCCCGGGTGCGTTCTCCAGATCCTGCCAGGAGTAGCAGCCCGGCTCGCTCTTGAACAACCAGTAGTTCATGGTACCTCCTTTTTTTATCAGGATATATTCTCAAAAAGAAAGTGGCAAGTATCCTGGAAAGACACAGGGCCCGCAGGGGGAGGGAAGGCCTTTTTGGAAAAAGGTCCTCCCCTCCCCCTTGCATCCCCCTCCCCTTCCAAAAACTTTTTCTCTGAACGGTATGGGAAGTCCCCGTCGCTGGACGGAAACAGCGTCATCACCCTCACCGACAAACGGCAGGAGGGCTCATAACGATATAACGGCCGAACCATATACGGGAAACCTGACACGCCCTGCAACGTTGCGATACGGACGCCACCGTCACGTGTTCCCCCTGCCATCTTTCCGGGTTTTCACCCTACGCCACGGCAGCCAGCCCCCCTTCCCTGCTCCCGGGACGAACGGGCATCCCCTCCGCCCTCCATCCTTTCCCGGACACGAACGACCGCCAGCAGCAGCCGGACAACGACGGGGACCGACGGCCGGACCCGAACAAAAGTTTTTTCGGGGCTGGGGAGAGCACGAGAGGGGAAGGGGCAGTTTTTACAAAAAACGTCCCTTCCCCTCTCGTCCCCCGCTCTTCCGCACACCGGCTCCCATGCCCCCAAAACAGCGGCGGCCCCGAAGGGCCGCCGTGACGAAGGCATGACACGCGGGACGCCGCGCCCTGACGGAGGGCACGGACGTCCTGCCTGTTATTCCATATCTTCCGTAAGGATCATGTGGCGCGCGGCCGCGGTCTCGTCCAGACGGCGGACGGGCATCTTCACCGGAGCGTCCAGCAGCTGCTGGGGATCTGACTTGCCCAGGGCCACGATCTCGCGCAGGGCCTCGATGTAGGCATCCAGGGTCTGCTTGCTCTCGGTCTCCGTGGGCTCGGCCATGAGGCATTCATGGACGATGAGCGGAAAGTAGACCGTGGGCGCATGGAAACCGCGGTCCAGCAGGGCCTTGGCGATGTCCAGGGCGCGCAGGCCTTCGGGCGCGGAGGCCACGAACTCGTGGGCGCAGATGCGGTCGAAGGGCACATCGAGCACGCCTTCCAGCTTCTTGCGCAGATAGTTGGCATTGAGGCTGGCGAACTCGGCCGCGCGGGTCAGGCCCTCGGCGCCCAGACGCATCATGTAGGCCAGGGCCTTCAGCACCACGGCGAAGCTGCCGTAGAAGGGACCGATGTGGCCGATGCTCTGCGGCAGGTCATAATCCAGGGCATAGCTGCCGTCTTCGGCCTTGCGCACACGCGGCGCGGGCAGGAAGGGCAGCAGGCGCTCGCCCACACCCACGGGACCGCAGCCGGGGCCACCGCCGCCGTGGGGCGTGCCCAGGGTCTTGTGGACGTTGAGGTGCACCACGTCGAAGCCCACATCGCCCACACGCATCTTGCCCAGGATGGCGTTCATGTTGGCGCCGTCGTAGTACAGCAGGGCGTCCTCGCGGCGCAGCACTTCCACGATGCGCGGCAGGTGCAGCTCCAGCAGGCCCAGGGTGTTGGGGTTGGTCATCATCAGGCCGGCCACCTGGTCGGGATATTTGGCCATGGCCTCTTCAAGGGCGGCGGGGTCCACCATGCCGTCACGCGAGGGCACGTTGACGATCTCGAAGCCCGCCAGCACGGCCGAGGCAGGGTTGGTGCCGTGGGCCGAGTCGGGGATGAGCATCTTGGTGCGGTTGCGGCCCTTGGCCTTGTGGTAGGCGGCGATGAGCTTGACGCCGGTGTATTCGCCGTTGGCCCCGGCCATGGGCTGGAAGGTGAAAGCCTTCATGCCCGTGACCTCGCACAGCCACTGTTCGGCGTCATACAGGCATTGCAGGGCGCCCTGGGCCAGTTCGCCGGAAAGCTGGGCCAGCAGGGGATGCATGCGGGCAAAGCCCGGAAGCGAGGCCACGTATTCCGTGAACTTGGGGTTGTACTTCATGGTGCAGGAGCCAAGGGGATAGAAATTGGCATCCACACTGTAGTTGAGCTTGGACAGGTTGGTGAAGTGACGCACCACGTCCAGTTCGGAGCACTGGGGCAGGCGCGGCGCGCTCTTGCGCAGCAGGGCTTCGGGCAGCATCTGCGCGGCGCGGGGCGCGTCGTCGTCCACGGGCAGGGCCAGGCCGGAGGCGCGGCGGCCTTCTACGGATTCGGCAAAAATGGTTTTCACAGCAGACCTCCCAGCTTTTCGACCATGGCATCCACCTGCGCACGCGTATTGCATTCGGTGCAGGCCAGCAAGAGCACATCATCCATGCCCGCATAGGCACGCCCCACAGGATAACCGGCGGCCACGCCCTGACGCAGCAGGGCCTGCACCACCTCCTCGGCGGGACGCGGCAGGCGCAGGGCCACTTCGTTGCCGAAGGGCGCGTCATTGAGCAGGGAGACACCGGACAGGGCCGTGAGCTTTTCCACCGCGTAGCGGGCCAGGGCCATGCCGTGCTCGGCCACGCGGGCCAGACCGTCCGGGCCCACCAGCGAAAGGTACATGAGCGCGCGCAGGGCGCACAGGGACTGGTTGGAGCAGATGTTGGACGTGGCCTTGGCGCGGCGGATGTGCTGCTCGCGGGCCTGCAGGGTGAGCACATAGCCGGTGCGGCCTTCCAGATCCGTGGTGCGGCCCACGATACGGCCGGGGAACTGGCGGATATGCTCCTTGCGGCAGGTCATGATGCCCAGATAGGGACCGCCGAAGCTCAGGGGCTGGCCCAGGCTCTGGCCTTCGGCCACGGCGATGTCGGCGCCCATCTCGCCGGGGGTCTTGAGCACGGACTGCATGACCGGATAGACGGAGATGACGCCCAAGGCCTTGCAGGCGCGGGCATGGGCGAAGAGCTCGCTGAAGTCGGCCACGGCGCCGAAGAAGTTGGGGTTCTGCACCAGCACGGCGGCGCAGGTGGCGTCCACGGCGGCCTTGAGGCCTTCCATGTCGCTCAGGCCGTCCTTGTGAGGCACGGTCACCAGGGTGATGTCCAGGCTGGAGGAGTAGGTCTCCAGCATGGCCCGCCAGACGGGGTTGATGCACTGGTCCACCACCAGCTTTTTGCGGCGTGTGGCGCGCACGGCCATCATGCAGGCTTCGAACAGGGCCGTGCCGCCGTCATAGACGGAGGCATTGGCGCAATCCATGTCCAGCAGGCGGCTCACCGCGGTCTGGTATTCGAAGATGGCCTGCAGGGTGCCCTGCGAGCATTCGGCCTGATAGGGCGTGTAGGAGGTGTAGAACTCGCTGCGGCCGGAAAGGGCGTCCACGGCGCGGGGCACGTAATGGGCGTAGAAGCCCGCGCCCAGGAAGGAGACGGCGGGCGAGACGGTGGCGGCGGCCAGGTCCTCGAAGTAGCGGCACACGGCGAATTCGCTCTGCCCCTTGGGCAAATCGAAATGTTTGGGGCGCATTTCAGGCGGGATGTCCGCAAAAAGGTCATCAAGGTTGCGCACACCCACGACGGAGAGCATTTCCTGCACTTCGTCCGGCGTATGGGGAATGAATGGCATAGGGGAGCTCCTTGCAGCGAAGGCTGCCGTGCTGGTGGAAAAAAGGCGGCAGGACACGGGGCCCTGCCGCTCCACGGACTAGTGCTGCTCGTTCTTGCAGTGTTCTTCGTAGGCCGCGGCGTCCATCAGGCCTTCGGGCTGGGCGGACAGCTTCACGCGCACGATCCAGCCGGCGCCGTAGGGATCGCTGTTCATGACTTCAGGAGCGTTCTCCAGCTCGGTGTTCACGGCCACCACCGTGCCGCTGACGGGCGAGATCAGGTCGCTGGCCGCCTTCACGGATTCCACGGCGCCGAACTCGCTGCCGGCGGTCAGTTCGTCACCTTCGGCGGGCATGTCCACGTAGGTGATGTCACCCAGGGATTCCTGAGCGAAATGGGTGATGCCGAGGACAGCTTCTTCACCGTTGACTTTGGCCCATTCGTGGGACGCACTGTACAGCAGGTCTTCGGGATTGCTCATGGTCTTCTCCTTGGTCCGGGGCGATACGCTGTCCCGGAAGTTGATGTCAGCATCTGTGGCGGGGCGAGGGGCCCCGGCAGTCCGCCATCCGCATGGTGCTGCCGGGCCTCCCCTGCCCTGCCGGGATCTTTCCTGAAATATGGTGAGCGCCGTCTTCCTTCGTCCGGCCGTACCGGACAGGGGATGACGGGCAGGCTCCGTACCGGCCGACGAGGGCCGGGACCTTCTAGGCCAGCTTCTTGCGGGCCGTGCCTTCCTTGTAGAAGGGCGCTTCGGTGACCGTGGCCTTGAGCTGGCTGCGCGAGGCCTGCACCAGATAGGTGGCGGCATCGGCCTTGTCGGCGTCGGCCCAGGCAAAGGCCACCACATGGCCCAACGAAGGCGCGAACGAACCGCTGGTGACCACGCCCGCCGGGGTGCCGTCTTCCAGCAGGAGCGCATCGCCGTTACGGGCGGCGCGGCGGCCTTCGATGCTCAGGGCCAGCAGTTTCTGGCGGACTTCCTGCGCGCCATCACGGCCCACATAGGCCGCGGTGCTGGTCAGCATACGGCCCATGCCCGCCTCGGCCGGGGTGTGGTTTTCGTCCAGCTCGTGGCCGTACAGGGGCAGGCCGGCTTCCAGACGCAGGGTATCGCGCGCGCCAAGGCCCACAGGCTTGACCCGCTCATCGGCCAGCAGGGCTTCCCACAGGGCCTGGGTCTGTCCGGCGGGCACATAGAGCTCGAAGCCCAGCTCACCGGTGTAGCCGGTGCGGCTCACCAGCAGCTCGCAGCCCTGCCAGTCCTCGCTGCGGAAGCCGAAATAGGGCATGTCGCGCAGGCTGCGGCCCAGCAGGGTCTCCAGCACGTCCACGGCCTCGGGGCCCTGCAGGTCGATCTTGCCGGTCTGTTCCGAGATGTCGTCCAGGGCCACGCCTTCGGGCAGGCGGGCACGCAGGGTGGCGAAGTCCCCGGCGGCGCAGGCGGCATTGACCACCACCATGAAGTCGTCCGGGCCGAAACGGTAGACGATGCAGTCATCCAGCACCGTCCCCTTCTCCGTCAGCAGGAAGCCGTAGCGGCAGCGGCCCGGGGCCAGCGTGGCCAGGTTGTGGCTCACGGCGGCGGCCAGCGCGGCATCGGCACCGGCGCCCCGGATGCGGAACTCGCCCATATGGCAGATATCGAACAGACCGGCATGCTGACGGGTATGCTGGTGCTCCACGAGGATGCCCTCATACTGGATGGGCATCAGCCAGCCCGCGAAAGGCGCCATCTTGGCGCCGTGGGCCACATGCCAGTCCGTGAGCGGGGTCTTGAGTTCGGCCACGGTTCCTTCCTCCTTTCCGGCGCGGTTCCGGCCGGATGACGGGTGGCGCGGTCAGGGCGGGAGCCCGACCGGCCTGATGTTAGCGCAGAGAGGTCGCTCCTCCCCGAAACGTTCGGGACCTGTCCCGGAACGCCCGGAGGGATGGGCCTACAACGTCGTAAAAAACTGCTCCATGCGCTGCGGATCGCAATGGGAGAAATATTCCTGCCAGGCCACCCCGTTCAGGGCCCCGGCCAGCGCGTCGCTCCGGCAAGGCACCCCGCGCAGGCGCTCTTCCAGCCCGGCGATGTCCGCGGCGGCGAAAAAATCCCCGCAGATGCGGCAGTCCCGGACGATGCCGTCCCGTACGTCCAGGCGCCAGTCCACCAGCCCCCAGGGGAAACGCTCGCGCCGTTGCAGGCTGAAGGCCGGCGAGGCACCGTAATTCCAGTCCCAGCTACGGTATTTGCGTTCCGCCAGCTCTTCCGCGGCCCGCAGCACCTCCGGCTCCAGCTCCCCTTCCCCGTCGGCGCAGTGGCGCAGCAGCGCGGCCCGCAGGCTTTCCATGCTGCTGCCCGGCGCCCAGAACTCGGAGATGTTGGCCACCCGCGAGCGCACCGAAGCGATGCCCTTGGAGCGGATCTTGTCCGGGTCCACATGCAGGGCCTGCACCAGCTCGCCAAAGTCCAACGAGACCAGCAGGGTACCGTGATGCAGGATGCGCCCGTGACGCAGGGACTGCGCGCTGCCCGAGATCTTGCGGCCCCCGGCTTCCAGGTCGTTGCGCCCGGTAAGGGAGGCCTGGACGCCCAGCTCGGCCAGAGCCGCGCAAACAGGGCGCAGATAGCGTGCAAAGTCCACGGTCTTACGACCGTGCGCATTCTCCATGAAGGAAAAATTGAGGTTGCCCAGATCATGGTAGACCGCGCCGCCGCCGGTCATGCGGCGCACCACGGGCAGGCCGCGCCGGCGGACGAAGTCGCTGTCGATCTCGTCCAGCGTCACCTGATGGCGTCCCACGATGACGCTGGGGGCATTCTGCCAAAGCAAAAACAGGCCCGGATGATCCGCAGGCAGCCATTGCAGCAGGCATTCTTCAAGAGCGAGATTGAAAGCAGGATCCGTAGAGGAAAGGGAAAGAAACCGCATGGGACGCTCCTGAAAAAAGACCGCAGCCGATGCCGGGTCCGGCATGAAAGTAACATAGCCATGGGGGCCCAACAAGAAATATTTCAGAAAATACTTTGTGAAATATGGCGTGAGGTCGAGCCCATGCCCGGCTGACGGCAAGGGCGGCACAGGCCGCCTCCTGCCATCCCGAGACAGTGCAGGAGCATAGCCTGCTGTGAGAAAAAAGGGAACGCCATCCCCCGCTACGCCCGGAAGGGTGCGGCCATTCCAAAAGGCCATGCGCGTGACCGGCAGCAAGACCGCCGCCGCTGTGCCATGTTTGGATGCAGGGGTGAAAAGGAATCATCCTTCTCAGGAAAATGCTGTCAGCCAACGCAGTCTTCCGCATACTATCCGCATACTGCGTCGATTTTTCCTGTTTATTTTTTGCGATACCAATGCAGGAATAAATGGAGAATATGCAAAAACCAGATCTCTATCAGAAGACAACTTTCATAAAAAATCATTTATGCAATCATGTGAAATGATTTTCTTACAAAATTTTTTTAAATATCTTATAAATTTCATCTATCGATTACAAACATTCACCTGTGATGACGCGAACATCTTCGCGTCATCAGCCTCGCTTTTCCCTGTGGTCCGGCTATGGCAAGGCCTGACCCGTTCCTTCCGCAGCCGGGGGGGATGGAGCAAGGGCACAAAAAAAGCGGGGAAGAGGAGCAAGCCCTCTTCCCCGCCATGCAGACGCGTTGTCCTGCGGCCTAGTGGCAGCGGATGCCCGTCAGCAGATGGGCCATCTTTTCCTTCTTGGTACGCAGGTAGGATTCGTTTTCGGGGCAGGCTTCGATCTCGATGGGCACGCGTTCCACGATCTCCATGCCGTAACCGGACAGACCCACGATCTTCTTGGGGTTGTTGGTCAGCAGGCGGATCTTGGTGATGCCGAGGTCCACGAGGATCTGGGCGCCGGTGCCGTAGTCGCGCAGGTCATCGGGGAAGCCCAGCTTGCGGTTGGCTTCCACGGTGTCGTAGCCCTGATCCTGCAGGGCATAGGCGCGGATCTTGTTGGCCAGGCCGATGCCGCGGCCTTCCTGGCGCATGTACAGCAGCACGCCGCGGCCTTCCTTTTCGATCTGGCGCAGGGCGGCGGCCAGCTGGCCGCGGCAGTCGCAGCGCAGGGAGCCCAGAGCGTCACCGGTGAGGCACTGGCTGTGCACGCGCACCAGCACGGGTTCGGGCGTGGTGATGTCGCCCTTGACCAGGGCCAGATGGGTGCCGGGCTCGCGGTCGCTCTCGTAGGCGTAGACCGTGAAGTCACCGTACAGGCTGGGCAGGTGGGCCTTGGCATCGCACTTGACGGACACCTGGCCGCGACGCATGCGGTAGCAGATGAGGTCACGCACGGAGGCGATCTTCAGGCCGTGTTCGGCGGCAAAGACTTCCAGGTCGGGCATGCGGGCCATGGTGCCGTCGTCCTTCATGATCTCGCAGATGACGGCGGCGGGCTTGAGACCGGCCAGACGGGCCAGGTCCACGCTGCCTTCGGTCTGGCCGGCGCGGGCCAGCACGCCGTCGGGACGGGCACGCAGGGGGAAGACATGGCCGGGGGTCACCAGGTCGTCAGGACGGGCGCCGTCGGCCACGGCGGCCTTGATGGTGGTGGCGCGGTCGGCGGCGGAGATGCCGGTGGTGATGCCTTCGCGGGCCTCGATGGACACCGTGAAGTTGGTGCCGAAACGCGAACCGTTATGTTTGGCCATCAGGGGCAGTTGCAGCTTGTCGGCCATTTCGCCGGACATGGGCAGGCAGATGAGACCACGGCCGAACTTGGCCATGAAATTGATGGCTTCAGGGGTCACGAATTCGGCGGCCATGGTCAGGTCGCCTTCGTTTTCCCTGTCCTCATCGTCCACAAGAATGATCATTTTGCCCTGCCGGATCTCGGCAATGGCTTCTTCAGTGCTGCACAGAGGCATGTCAATTCCTTGGCTTGTGCCGTACGGGACGGCGTTATCTTCGTTTGTGCCTAAAAGTAGGGCCGCTCTGCCGTCCTGTCAACGGGGGGCGCAGTTTTGGGCCGGGCCGTGGCCCGGGAACGGTCTCTGGAAAGCGCCGGCGGCAGGCAAGGCCATTCGGCGGCCCGCGGTCCGCAGCCGGGGCTAGCCCTCGTTGCGGGGCAGATCGCGCAGGGGCTGCCCCAGCAAAAAGGGCAGCTCGGCCTCCGCCAGCGCGCCGCGCTCCACACAAAGCCGGCGGAAGGCGGCGTCGTAACGTTCCATGGCCGCGGCGGCCTCGCGGTCGCCCATGTCCAGCAGGACGAAATACTGGCGCACGTCGCAGGCTTCCTCATGGGCCTGCACCAGCTCCTCCCACAAACGGCGCCGCGCGTCGGGCAGGGGCAGCAGGGCGATGGCCGCCCGGCGGTCCAGAGCCGGCACGTCCCGCAACAGGGCCTCCAGCGGCCGGGTATCCTCGCAGAACAGCACGCCGCACTGCACGGGACGCCGGTCATAGATGGTACAGCCCGTGCCGGGCGCATAGGCCAGACATTGCCACGGATGCGGGGCCTTGCCCGTCCCGGCCAGTTTGAGCATCTCGTTCTCCAGCTGGGCCAGGCCGCCGCCCATGCCGTCCTGCCGGGCCCACTGGCCGCGACGCAAGCAGACGAGCATCTCCGGTCTCAGGGCACCCGAGGACAACAGCGGGGCATCGTCCCGCAGCAGGCCGGGTCCGCCCAGCTCACAGCAACGGCCGCAACGGCGGCAGACCGGCGTGTTATCCGGCATGGCTGCCCTCCTCCTTCTCATGCTCGGCGCGGGCGGCACGATTGGCCTCGAAACGCTGTCCGAAGCGGCGGGTGAGCCAGCGCGAGAAGTCTTCCATATAAGCGTAATACACAGGCGTGATGTATAGGGTCACCAGCTGGGAGAAGCACAGGCCGCCCACCACCGCCAGGCCCAGAGGACGGCGGGCCTCGGCGCCGGCCCCCATGCCGATGGCGATGGGCAGGGCGCCCATGAGGGCCGCCATGGTGGTCATCATGATGGGACGGAAACGCACATGACAGCCTTCGGTGATGGCATCCAGCGGCGTGCGCGAGGGATCATGGCGCTGGGCTTCCAAAGCGAAGTCCAGCATCATGATGGCGTTCTTCTTCACGATGCCCAGCAACATGATGACGCCCACGAAGCCGTAAAGGTCCAGCGGCTGGCCGAAGATCCAAAGGGTGAACAGGGCCCCGAAGCCCGCCGACGGCAGGCCGGAAAGGATGGTCAGCGGGTGGATGAAGCTCTCGTAAAGGATGCCCAGCACCAGATAGATGACCACGATGGCCAGCAGGAGCAGCCAGCCCATGCCCTTGAGCGAATCCTGGAAGGCCTGGGCCGTGCCCTGGGACTTGGCGCTCACCGAGTCGGGCAACAGCGGCAGGCTGACGCGCTCCACGGCGGCCACGCCTTCGCTCAGGGCCACGCCGGGACGCAGGTTGTACGAGATGGTCACGGCCGGGAACTGGCCGTCATGGTTCACGGCGATGGGGCCCACGCCGGGGCTCATCTTGGCCACGGTGGACAGGGGCACCAGCTCGCCGCTGGAAGAACGCACATACAGGCGCGTCAGGGCGTCGGGGTTGCGCTGGAAGTCTTTGCGCACTTCCACGAAGACCGTGTAGTCGTTGGTGGGCGCGTAGATGGTGGAGACTTCGCGCGAGCCGTAGGCCGTCTGCAGGGCCAGCTCGATCTGCCCGGCGCTGATGCCCAGGGCCGAAGCGCGATTGCGGTCGATGGTCACCCGGATCTCGGGATTCTTGAGCTGGAGGTCGCTGTTGACGTCCTGGATCTCCGGCACCTGACGCAGGGCGGCCTCCACCTTCTGGGCGCACTCGAACAGCTCCTGCATGTTGGTGCCGGTGAGGGTGTACTGGTACAGGGCCTTGGTGGAGCGCCCGCCGATGTTGATGGCCGGCGGCACGCGCAGGAAGACCTGCATGGCCGGCGAGGTGTTGAGCTCGCGGCGCAGGCGCTGCACCACGGTCTGGATGTCCGGACGCTCGCCGTGGGGCTTGAGGTGGATCATGAGCGTGCCGTTGCTCATGCTCTGGCTGCTGCCCACGATGCCCACCACGGAATTGAAGCGGTCCACATGCGGGTTGTTGCGCAGTACCTCGTCCAGCTTGTGCTGGGCCTTGACCATGCCTTCAAAGGAGATGCCCTGCTCCGCCTCGGTGGTGGCCACCACAAAACCCATGTCTTCGCTGGGCAAAAAGCCCTTGGGCACGATGACGCCCAGCCAGCCGGTGGCCAGCAGCAACAGGAGCGAGAAAATCAGCGTGGTGCGGCGGTGCCGCAGCACCACATCCAGAGAGCGGGCGTATTTGTCGGCCAGCCATTCGAAGGCGCGCTCCAGCTTGCCGTAGATGCCCTCATAGCCCACGCGGTGCTTGCTGCCCGAATGGCGCAGGAAGTAGGCGCAAAGCATGGGGGTCAGGGTCAGGGAGACCACGCCCGAGAACAGGATGGCCGTGATGATGACCACGGCGAACTCGTAGAACAGACGGCCCACGATGCCGCCCATGAACAGCACCGGGATGAAGACCGCCGCCAGGGAGACGGTCATGGAAAGGATGGTGAAACCGATCTCGCCCGAGCCGTCATACGCCGCCGTGAGCGGGTCCTTGCCCATCTCCTGGTGACGGACGATGTTCTCCAGCATAACGATGGCGTCGTCCACCACGAAGCCCACGGCCAGGGTAAGGGCCATGAGCGAAAGGTTGTCCAGGCTGAAGCCCATGGCCAGCATCACCGAGAAGGTGGAGATGACCGACATGGGCAGGGCCAGACTGGGGATGATGGTGGCCGGCAGGTTGCGCAGGAACAGGAAGATGACCAGCACCACCAGGAAGACCGTCAGCACCAGGGTGAACTTCACCTCGGCCACGGACTCGCGGATGGATTCCGAACGGTCATAGAAGATCTCCAGCTTGACCGAGGGCGGCAGCTGGCGGGTCAGGCCGGGCAGCAGGGTCTTGATGTCGTCCACCACCTGCACGGTGTTGGCGCCGGGCTGGCGTTCCACGGCCAGCATGATACAGGGCTTGCCGTCATCGGCCCAGGAAAGCTGCTTGTCCTGCTCCACGCTGTCCACCACTTCGCCGATGTCCGAAAGGCGCACAGGGGCACCGTTGCGGTAGGCCGCCACCACGTCCCGGAAGGCTTCGGCGTTCTCCAGCTGGCCCGAGGCCTTGATGGCGCTGGCGCGTCGCTCCCCTTCCAGCGAACCCGTGGGCAGCTTGCTGTTGGCGCCGCTCACGGCATCGGCCACCTCGTCGATGCCCAGCCCGCGGCTGGCCAGGGCGTCGGGGTCCACACGCACGCGCACGGCATACTTCTTCTGCCCGTAGATGACCACCTGGGCCACCCCTTTGACCATGGAGAGTCGCTGCCCCACCAGGGTATCGGCATATTCGTTGAGCTCGTACAGCGGCAGGGTGGGAGACCCCACGCGCAGATAGAGGATGGGGTAGTCCGCCGGGTTGACCTTGCGGAAGCTGGGGTCGTTGGTCATGTTGGTGGGCAGACGGCGCTGGGCCAGACCGATGGCGGCCTGCACGTCCAGGGCCGCGGCGTCGATATCACGGTCCAGGGCGAACTGGATCGTGATGCGTGTTCGACCCGTGGCATTGACGGACGAGATGGAGTCGATGCCCGCGATGGTGAAGAATTCCTTTTCCAGCGGCGTGGCCACGGAAGCGGCCATGGTCTCCGGGTCAGCACCGGAAAGGTCGGCGCTCACCTGGATGGTGGGAAAGTCCACGTTGGGCAACTGGTTGACCGGCAGGTTCACATAACTGGCAGCCCCGAAAAAGAGCATGCCCAGCATGATGAGTGCCGTGGCCACGGGTCGGCGGATGAAAAGGGCAGCGATATTCATACGCTGCAGCATACCTGCCCGTCCCGCAGGACACAAGCGGGCGAGCCCATGGCCCGCCCGCCAAAATGTTGCGTCTGCAACGTTATTTTATTTGAGATTCAAGGGGATTATCCCCCAGAAACAGGCCGGGAATTTTTTCTATCAAAAACAGCCCGCCTGGCGCAGGAAGAGGAAGGCCCCCAGTCCGATGCACAAGGCACCGATGACCTTGCGCAAAAACGGTGCCGACACACGCTGGGCCATGGCGATGCCGCCCAGCAGGCCCACCACCTGCACGGCGCACAGGGCGGGCAGCAGCATCCAGTCCACATGGCCGCCCATCATGTTGCCCACGCTGCCGGAAAACGAGGTGGCGATCTGGTAGGGCATGGACAGGGCCACGGCATGGATGGGCGAATACCCCACCAGCACCATCCAGGGGATGGAGGCCACAGGGCCTCCCGCGCCGGTGAGCCCGGCCATGAAGCCCGTGGCGCCGCCGATGACCGCCCTGCCCTTCCAGCCCAGCCAGAAGGGGCTGCCCTTGCGGCCCGGCTTGGGCGGGCGCAGGGTGCAGGCACCGGCGAACACGATGATGACCGCCAGGATCATGACCAACGGTCCGGCATCGATACGGGCGTTGACCAGCGCACCGGGCGCGGCGCAAACGAAGCTGCCCAGCGCAAAGGGCACGGCCTCCATAAAACGGTAGTGTCCGTTCTTGTGATAAAGCCATGTGCCCACGAAGCCCGTACCGATGAAGGAGGCCAGCGCCGTCCCCATGGCCGTGTGCGGCTCCAGTCCGCTCATGAGGATGAGCACCGGCGGCACCAGGATGCCGCCCACTCCGGCCAGCCCCACAAGAAAGCCCACCAGCAGGCATACCAGCAAAACAACGATCATCACGACCCCCGGATGTGGAAAAATCGATACGGCACACCGGCCGCACCTCTTATGCCTTATTCTCCTTTTTGGCCCTGCTGGCAAGATACGGCGCGGATGTTGCGCAGATGCGTCCCCAGCCTCCCCAAAAGGCAAAAACAGGTTGCATAAGCGCATCATAAAAAGGAAACAGATTATTTTTACTGATAGATCCCTCTCACGCGTCCCCGACCGGAGACATACCCTGCGCACGTTTTCGCGGCAGGGTACGCCGCCCCGGCCGTTCCGGCAAAAGGCATGAAAAAAGGCAGGGTGACACCCTGCCTTATGGCTCCAGGAAATCGGTCGCCCCGCAGGCTACGAGGCGGGCAGCCGGATCACTGCCATTCCGGGCCTTCCATGAGCCCGCAGGAACTCATGGCCGTGAACAGCACGATGCCCGCGGCCGTGGAAAGGTTGATGCTGCGCACGCTGTCCTTGAGCATGGGGATGCGGACCTTGTACGGGGAGCGCTTCAGGATCTCCGGCGGCAGGCCGCGCGTCTCGGGCCCGAAGACCAGGCAGTCGTCCGGCGCGAAGGCGAAGTGCTGCAAAGGCTCCCCGCCCCGGGCCGAGGTCAGCACACAGCGCGGCGGCGTACCGCCGTTCTCCGTCGTGGCGGCGGCCAGCCAGCTGTCCCAGTCCGGCCAGACATCCACGCGCACATGCGGCCAGTAGTCCAGCCCGGCGCGCTTGAGGTAGCGGTCCTCCAGTTTGAAGCCCAGCGGCTCGATGAGGTTGAGATGGATGCCCGTGGAGGCGCACAGGCGCGCGATGTTGCCGGTATTGGGCGGGATCTCCGGCTCGAACAGCACGATCTTCATAGGATGGCGTCCCTTTTTATGACGACGGTAATCGAAAGGAGGATAAAGAGGTGTCCAGGCAGAGCCCCTTCGCGCGCCGCAACGAGCTGATGGCGTTCCTCTGGGCCTGCCCGTCAGCAACGCGGGAGCGTTACAGACAGGGGCACAAAGATGAGGCGCCCCCAAACGCAGGCCCGGGACCGCTGGAACAACCTGACGGGCATCGGCAGCGCGCAGCCCCCTCTCCCCTAAAAAACATGCATGCCATGGTGGGCCAGCGACAGGCCTAGCCCGCCGCCCTCACCTGTCCTGTGATGCCCGGCACGGCCTGACAGCGTACGCGCATGTCGCGCGAGGCCCGGCCGCTGTCGTCCAGCACGGCGAAGAGGTCGGCTTCCACCACCTCCACCCGGGCACCGGCAGCGTCATGGGCGGCCAGACGTTCTTCCAGCAGGGCCACGGCACGTTCCTTCACGGTCTCCAGCGTGGCCGCACGCGGCAATTTTTCTTCCAGTTCCAGCGAAGGCACACGCAGCAGGGCACGGCCGCTATCGGCATAGACTTCCAGACCGGCGGTGGGCAGGGTCAGGGCCGCGCCCACGGCATTGGCCACCGCTGCGTGGGGCGGACAATCCACGGGCAGGGCCAGCCGTCCGGCCAGACGCTCGCGCAGACGTTCCGCCGGGCCGCCCACCAGCCAGACCCGCTCCGGCGCGATGTCGCGCAGGCCGCGCAGGGCCGCCAGCGTATACACGGGACGGGCATTGACGCCGTCCACCAGCTCGCGCACGGCCGCCGCCACCTGATCGAGGGCATCGGCCACGGCCTGGGCGGCCAGGTCTTCGGGCTCCAGGCCGTGCTCCCCGGCCAGGGCCGCCACGCCGCTCAGGGAGGCCGCCGCATCGCCGGAAAGGTTGCCGGGCCGTTCCCGGTCACAGACGTTGAGGGCATCCAGCAGCGTGGGACGCGCGCCGCCAAACGCCATGGCCGGACCTTCGCGCAGGGGGCCGGTGTGCACACGGGCCGCCGCGCCCTGCCCTTCCACGCGCAGCAGGGAATCGCCGCCCACGCCGATGGACAGGGACGCCAGCGACCGCACCAGCGTCCGGCGACCGCGCACGCTCATGCCGTCACGGTCCACCACCGGCGAGCCCTGGGCGAACAGGGCCACGTCCGTGGTGGTGCCGCCCACGTCCAGCAGCACGGAGCAGGCATCTTCCGCCACGGCGGGACACAGGGCCAGAATGCCCATGACGCTGGCCGCCGGGCCGGACAGGACGGACTGCACGGGCTCCTGCCGGGCCAGGGCCGCCGGGACGGCCCCGCCATCGGCCTTGAGCAGGCGCAGGGGGGCCCGGATGCCCGCTTCCTGCAGGCTCTGCTCCACAGCGGTCAAAAAGCCGTCCACGATGCGGGCCACGGCGGCATTGTAATAGGCCGAGGCGATACGGCGCGGGAAATTGAGCTCGCCGGACAGGCTGTGCCCGCAAACGGGCGTGAGCCCGGCAGCGCGCACCACGTCGGCCATGGCCAGCTCGTGCGCGGCATTGCGGGGCGAGAACTTGCCCACGCAGGCCACGGCCCGTACGCCCTTCTTTTTCCAGGCGGCGCAGGCCTCGGCCAGAGGACGGGTATCCAGAGGCGTCACTTCCACGCCGCGATGGTCCAGACCGCCGGGCAGGATGCAGACATCGTCCCCGATGGCGAAACGGGCGGGCGCCAGACCCGGCCCGGCGCTCAGCGCCAGGGCTACACGGTCGGCCCGGCCCTGCACCAGGGCGTTGACGGCCAGGGTGGTGCCCACGGTCACCCGGTCCGCGGCACGCAAACGCGCCGGGCCCTCGGGGCCGAACTTTTCTTCCAGAGCCTTTTCCAGAGCGGCCAGTGCCGCGCGCACCGAAGAGGGCAGATCTTCGTGGCAGGTGGGCGCCTTGGCCCCGGCCAGGATGCCTTCCGGTCCGCAAAGCACGGCATCGGTATGCGTGCCGCCCGCATCGATCCCCAGAAACGTCTGCGCTGTCATGCTGCCTCCACAGGCATCGCTGCCTGAAATGTTTGTCTGCTGGGTTGTAAACTTTCGTCCCGCCACTGACAAGCAAGGCCCGGCCCCTGCCCTGGCGGCCGGTGTGCCCTCCGTGGATCTGACCGCCCGGAAGCGGACGAAGCGGCTGACGGGGAGCGCCCGTAACGCACGGGGCCGCAGTCCGGCCGGGCGTGTCCGCCGGGAGGCCCATGGGGGACCTCCCCCGGTCCCGGGCAGGCCCTGTCCTGCGCCGTTCCGTCCGCCTCCCTCCTTCCCTGTACGGGGAACACGTTGACCGGACACGCCGCATTGCGGGCGGGGCCTTCGCCTTCCCGTTGCGGGCAGCGCATCTTCATGCCCGCGGACGCTTGCCATACGCGGCGCTTTCCAGTAAATTTTTACCCTTCGGACAGGCCCCGCCGCGCGCGGAAGATCCGGCCTGACCAATATCGCGGAATATATTGAGGAATGTATCATGCAAACGACCGATTTCATCTGGTTTGACGGCAAAATGGTCCCCTGGGCCGACGCCCAGGTTCACGTTCTCACCCATGCCCTGCATTACGGCAGCGCCGTTTTCGAAGGCATCCGCGCCTATGCCTGTGCTGACGGCACTTCCGCCGTTTTCCGCCTGAAGGAACACAGCCAGCGCCTACTCAATTCCGCGAAGATCCTGCGTCTGAACATTCCCTACACCGTCGACGAGATCAGCCAGGGCATCCTGGACACCCTGAAGGCCAACAAGATGAAGGAAGGCTACATCCGTCCCCTGTCCTTCGTGGGTGATGGCGAAATGGGCGTCTACCCCGGCAACAACAAGGTCCACACCATCATCGCCGTGTGGCCCTGGGGCGCCTACCTTGGCCCCGAAGCCCTGGAAATGGGCATCCGCGCCAAGACCAGCTCCTTCGCCCGCATGCACGTCAACACCCTGATGAGCAAGGCCAAGGCCGCCGGCAATTACGTGAACTCCATCCTGGCCAAGATCGAAGCCAAGGAAGACGGTTACGACGAAGCCGTGATGCTGGACACCAACGGTTTCGTTTCCGAAGCCACCGGTGAAAACATCTTCATCGTGCGTGACGGCATCATCAAGACCACGCCCTGGACCTCCATCCTGGGCGGCATCACCCGTGACTCCGTCATGAAGGTGGCCCGCGACCTGGGCTACACCGTGGAAGAACAGCAGTTCACCCGTGACGAGCTGTACATCGCCGACGAAGCCTTCTTCACCGGTACCGCCGCCGAGATCACGCCCATCCGCGAAGTGGACAACCGCACCATCGGCGCCGGCCATGCCGGCCCTGTGACCAAGCACCTGCAGAAGGAATACTTCGGCGTGGTCAAGGGCCAGAACGCCAAGTACGCCGACTGGCTGAGCCACTACACGTTCTAGCACTCTCTTCCGGCGCGCCTGTAACCTTTTTGGGGGACAGGCGCGCCCTGCCGTTTTTTTCATGAAGCACCTCTCCCTCGCCGCCAAATACCGCCCCCAGACCTTTGCCCAGGTCGCCGGACAGGACATGGTCAAGGCCGTGCTCTCCCGTGCCGCCGCCGAAGACCGGGTCGCCGCCGCCTATCTGCTCAGCGGCACGCGCGGCGTGGGCAAGACCACCATCGCCCGCATCTTCGCCAAGGCCCTCAACTGCCGCCATGCGCCGGGCCCCGAGCCCTGCAACCAGTGCGACCAGTGCCGCAAGATCACCCAGGGCAGCCATGTGGACGTCACCGAGATAGACGGCGCCTCCAACAACAGCGTGGAAGACGCCCGCGCCCTGCGCGAGAACATCGGCTACGCCCCCATGGAGGGCCGCTACAAGGTCTTCATCATCGACGAAGCCCACATGCTCTCGCGCAGCGCTTTCAATGCCCTGCTCAAGACGCTGGAGGAGCCGCCCGCGCGCGTGGTCTTCATCTTCGCCACCACCGAGGCGCACAAGTTCCCCATCACCATCGTCAGCCGCTGCCAGCATTTCGTCTTCCGCCATCTGGGCGAGGACGCCCTCGTGCAGCACCTGTCCCAGGTCCTGAACAAGGAGAACGTCCCCTTCGAGGAAGGTGCCGTGCGCCTCATCGCGCGCCGGGCCGCGGGCAGCGTGCGCGACAGCATGTCCCTGCTGGACCAGACCCTGGCCCTGGGCGGCGACAACCTCACCAACGCCGTGACCCGCGAAGTGCTGGGCCTGGCCGGACAGGAGCTGTTCGCCGACCTTTTCGACGCCCTCCACGCCCGGGACTGCGCGGCCGTCTCGCAGCTGTGCGCCGGCCTGTTCCGCCAGGGGGTGGACATCGGATTTTTCGTGCGCGAGCTGGCCGGACATCTGCGCGACCTATTCCTGCTGCGGCAGGGCGGCGATGCCGTGGCCCCCACTCTGGGCCTGCCCGGCGAAGAGATCCTTTTCTGGCAGGGCCTGGCCCCGCGTTTTTCCGCAGGGCACCTGCACGCCGCCTGGCAGATGGTACTGGACGCCCAGCGCGGTATCGTGCAGAATCCCGAGCCGGCCGCGGCCCTGGAGCTGTTGCTGCTCAATCTGGCCCTGCTGCCGCAGCTGCTGCCCCTGGAACGCATGGACAGCGTCCCGGCACCGGCCGCGCCCGTACAGGGCCATCCCGGCCGCGACAGGCAGGAAGGCAGCCCCCTCCCGCCCCGGGACATGGGCCATGCCGCTCCCGTCCAGGCTCCGGCGGCCCGCGCCCGTGAACACGGGACCCCCGCGGAAAAGAGCGCCGCTGCCGGCAGCAGCGAACCCGCTCCCGAGCCTGCGCCCTCCCGACAAACCGGAAGTTGCGCGCGGCCCCAGCGGGAGACGCCCGCCCGCCAGACCACGTCCCGCCCTGCGCGGGTGACGGAGACCCCGGCCCCGAAGGCCGCCCAGCCCCGACCCGAAGCCCCGGCGCATCCGGAACATGTGGGGCCCAGCGAAGCGGGCATGATCGAGGCGGACGACATCCCGGCCGC
>OLFZ01000276.1_pt1 | contig 59566 bp, 46 predicted proteins | sample 1604861 | NCBI WGS metagenome assembly OLFZ01 (sample SAMEA3888895, study PRJEB22519) | human gut metagenome | biome: human gut; feature: human-associated habitat; material: faeces | place: Denmark | collected 2011 | reverse complement strand
GGTCGCGCCGTTGCACTTCGGGCGTGCGGTCAAGCACATTATAGCGAAAGTCGCACAGTTCGTCCATAAGGCTGATGGCGTATTCTGTCAGACTGCAGTTCGTAGTGTTGCCAGTTGTTTGCGGTGCGCAGTCAGTGTTGTTGCCCATGCGTTTTTGTGGCTGGGGCGTTTCTGCGTTTTTTGTTTGTGGTTCCACGCTATGTCCGATAGCGTCTATCAGTTTGTCAACGCCACGTTTCACAATGGCATCAGCATAGCGCAGCATTCTGTTAAGCATTCGTTTCATGGTAGTCAATACAATTTGATTTGATATAAAAGTAAAGTGCTGCAAAGGTAACACCAAGGCATTGCTCCCCACAAAAAAAGTGTACAATTTGTACACAAATATTTGCCCCCTCCCCGTCTGCCTACATGTAAAAGAGTGCGTGTGTTTTTACTGCCATCTTACACTTTTTGTGCGTAACAAGTTGATATACAGAGGTTTCAAGAGTGTAAGATGATTTCAAAGTATCTTACACTCCCCTGCATACATCTTACACACCTCACCACGCTGCCGCTCAGTCGGTTTTGTCGTATGCGGTGGGTTTTACGCCATAGGGAAGTAGAAGAATCAGTCGGAGCAACAGACATTTCTGCTCCCCTATGTCGTGGTATCAACCTCCTGTGCTTGTGCCGTGTGGCAGCGTGTGGGTTGTGTAAGATGTGTGTAGGTAAAATTTGTAGCATCTTACACTAAGCAAAGTATTGATAATCAGTGAGTTGCAGTGCGTTAGTGTAAGATGCAAGATACTCGGAAAGTAAAGTTTTTGTAGTATGGTAAGGTCCCGCTACCACTAAACGCAAGCACCAAACGTCCCCCATTAGTGCTTGCGTTTAGAGGTAGCGTTTAGTGCTTGAGTTCGTTCGCATGTTTTCGTTTCCCTAAACGCAAATTATGTTTCTTATGTAGCTTATGTTCTTATGTTCCCGCGGTAAGCGCAATGGCGAAGAACTGTTGCGATTTGCCGCTAACGCGAAAACATAAGAACAAAAGGACATAAGAACATAAGAACAAATGTGCTTCAAGACATACGGGCATGGACTTGCGTCCATATGCCCTCAAGAACATAAGGGCTACGCCGTTAAAACATAGAGCGTCATAAACAAGGAAACTATAGCATTAAACGCTACGGCGTAGCCCCTTATGTTCTTGAGGGCATATGGACGCAAGTCCATGCCCGTATGGCTTGAAATACTTATGTTCTTATGTTCTTTTGTCCTTATGTCTTCCGCGTTAGCGGATAGCAATAAACTAAATTTGTCATAGGTGACACGTGGCATGCCTTGGCGAAATTTGTGCTTTATTTTCTCCTAACTTCGTTAATGCGTTCAATGGCACAAAAGTGATGATGTCAGGAAACGGCACGCGCTAACAGGAATAAAAACTTACCCGTTAGCGCGTGCTCATTTTGGTACATGTACAGCCTATCTGTGCAATGTGAACAAAAATTCCAGTCCGCCTCCTTTGCGGTTGCGTACGGATATGTCGCCGTGGTGAAACAACACCGCATTGCGTACAATAGACAGGCCGAGACCCGTGCCGCCATTGTCGCGTGTGCGGCCTTCGGTCACGCGGTAAAAACGCTCAAACAAGCGCGGCAGATGCTCTTCGGGCACCCCCTGTCCCGTGTCGCTCACAGAGAAATAGGCAAACTCCGTAGACAGATTGTAGCATGATATGCAAATGTCTTTGCCGTTGCCGGCATAGCGCAAACTGTTCTCCATGAGATTGCGGAAGATGGAATAAACCAGCGAGTAATTGCCGTTGATGGTCAGGTGTTCGGGCAGCGACACGTGCAGTTTCATGCCAGTGCGGTCAAACATCTCGTGCAGGTCCTCCTGTGCATCGGCCACCACGCGTGCCATGTCCACCTGCTCGCGCGGCATGAGGTCGGCAGCCTCCTCGGTTTTTGTAATGAGCGCCACATCGCGTATGAGGTCGCTCAATCGCACTACTTGCGCTTGCGCCTTTTCAAGGAAGTAGTGCTTGCGTTCATCAGAAAGACTGTCGCAGTCGAGTATGGTTTCAATGTAGCCCCTGATGCTGCTTACCGGCGTGCGCAGCTCGTGTGTGATGTTGTTGCTCATCTGCTGTTTGAGTTTGCGACTCTTTTCAGCGCGAGTCACGTCAGCCAGCGACAGTTCAAAACCCCCGTCGCCATAGATGAGTACTTGCACGGCAAATGTGTTGCCACCCCCCTTGGTGTTGAACTTGAACACGGGCGTCTCGTCGGCAGAGGCAGATTGTCCGCTGTTGAGTTGTAAAAACTCAAGTGCGGGCTTAAAGGCGTCGGCTTGCCAAATGGTGTTGATGTCGGGGGTGGGGTGGTCGAGCAGCACATTGACATACTGCATAAAGCGCGGGTTACAGTAGATGCGTGTGCGTGTGGGGCTGAATATGGCAATGCCCTCATCGTAGTAATGAAAGTGGCGCTTGAGTCGTTCACGTTCAAGGTCAATTTGTTGTTTCGACTCCTCAAGCTGCTTGTATTTGCGCATGATGTCGCGGCCAATGTCGCCCAGTTCGGAGTGTGGAAAAGTAATGTGGTCGTAGTCCACCAGTCCGCGGTCGGCCGACAGCATAAAGTTGCGCAGTCCCGACACCGCTTGTCCAAAACGGTCCGAGATATAGATGAGCAACACCAATGCTATGGGAAACAACATCAGCACAAACCACAAAAACACATTGTCCGCCTTCATGAAAGTTTGCACTGTGGCATCGTAGGGCATTGCCACACGCACAATGTAACCATTGAAAGCCTTGGCGTAGTAAAAGTATTCGCGGTGGTCGGTCTCAGATAGACGTATATCACTACCCTCCTCATTCTTCAGTGCAGCCTGCACCTCGGGCCTTGTCAGGTGGTTGTTCATTTCGTTAATGCTGTGGTGTGTCGATTCAAATTTCACACGTCCCATGCGGCTGATAACGGTCAGTCGCAGGTCGGCAGGCATCACACGCAGAATGTCGGTGTAGCGCACCGTGTCACCACTATTTTTGTCTTGATCAACCGTTTCGCCCACCATGTCGGCATAGCTCCGCAATCGTGAGTCGAGCAAGTCGCGCTTGTATTGCTTTTCGCGGTTGTACTGAAACACTACCAGCAATGCCGTAAATATGGCAAACAGCAGTGTAAAGTTTAACAGCAGTTTGGTTTTGTAAGTCATTTAGAGTGTGGTAGAGGGTTAGGGGGTTAGGGGGTTAGGGGGTTAGTGGGTTAGGGGGTTAGAGGGTTAGGGGGTTAGGGGGGCGAAGTTCAAGAGATCGAAAGTTGATAAGTTCGTGAGTTAGGAAACTTAGAATGCAAAGGCAATCTTTTAACCCACTAACCTCCTAACCTCCTAACCCTCTAACTCACTTACTCTTCAAAGCAATAGCCATACCCCTGTCGGTTAGTCAGGTGGCAAGCGTCCTCGCCCAGTTTGCGTCGCACACGGGCAATGTGCACATCAATGGTGCGGTCGAGCACATAGCTGTCGCCATGCCACACCTCGGCCAGTATTTCCTCGCGCGAGAACACACGGCCCGGTTGCTTGGCCAGCATACTGAGTATGCCAAATTCCTTGGGCGACAGTTTGATGTCCTCGCCATTGGCCTTGACCAGTTTCTTTACAAAATCGATAGTCATGCTGCCCACATGCAGTTCGGTGCGCTCGGGTTCGGTTTTGGTGCGTCGCAGCACAGCCTTGATGCGCGCCAATACCTCGTGCAGCGAAAAGGGCTTTGATATGTAGTCGTCGGCACCGGCCGAGAAACCCGTCAGCAAATCGTTCTCCGTATCTTTAGCCGTAAGGAAAATGATAGGCGTTTTAAGCTTTAGCTCGTTGCGCAGTTTGTTGGCCATGCGGTAGCCCGACATGCCCCCCATCATCACATCGAGCAATATCAGGTTGTGCTCGGGCGACAATATGTGCAATGCCTCTTCGGCCGATTCAGCCGTATCAACTTTGTAACCGGCATTCTCGAGGTTGCATTGCAGAATTTCGCGCAAATCGGGTTCATCGTCTACTACTAAAATCTTGTAGGTCATAATATATATAATATAATTGAGGTTATTCGTTGTTGTTGCTATTCGGTGAAAAGTAAACATGCGAACGGACTCAAGCACAAAACGCTACCTCTAATGGGGGCGACGCGTCTCGCGTCGGGAAAAGATGCAGCTATTATTTAGTAGAGGTTCGTATTTCCCTCCTTTCTCTATTCCGACGCGGGACGCGTCGCCCCCATTAGTGCTTGCGTTTTTTACAGCGCGTTTTGGGCAACTTAATCAAGCAAACTTGATTGCATTCGCCTTGCACGATGATTCAGCCCGCCTTTGCAAACCTGTTTAGTTGCTATCCTGTCAACCCTTAAATCAGCCAACTGGCAAATGGTGCTGCAATATTACGCCTTTTATCTGTACTATGTGCGCAAGGCGCTGTTAAAATTGTGTGAAGATGCGTCACCGCCCTGTTGCGCAATCAGTGCCTTCACACTTTCTTAACCACATTGTCACAACCTCCCAACATCGTGCCCGTACTTTTGCACCCGTAAACAAATAACTATTTAATTCACAAAACAACAAATCTGTATGGAATGGATGTATTTGGGAATGGTCATATTCCTCTTCATTCTTGCCGCGTTCGACCTTTGGGTAGGTGTGAGCAATGATGCGGTGAACTTTTTGAATTCGGCCATAGGGTCGAGGGCAGCCAAGTTCCGCTCGCTGGTATTTATTGCCGGCACGGGCGTGTTCTGCGGTTGCGTGCTCAGCAATGGCATGATGGACATTGCGCGTCATGGCATCTTTACACCGCAGTACTTCAGTTTTGAGGATGTGATGTACATTTACCTGGCGGTGATGGTAACCGACATCGTGTTGCTCGACATCTTCAACTCATTTGGTATGCCCACCTCCACCACCGTGTCGATGGTGTTCGAACTGTTGGGTGCGGCCTTTGCCTTTACCATGCTCAAAATGGCAGGTGGCGATGGCACACTGCTCATGGGCGATTACCTCAACACATCAAAAGCACTTGAGGTGATATTGGGTATATTCATGAGTGTGCCAATAGCTTTTGTGTTCGGTTCGCTCATTCAGTATATCACGCGTATCATATTCAGCTTCAGCATAACCAAGAACCTGCGCTTCAAAATTGGCATTTTCGGTGGTGTAGCCATCACAGCCATACTTTACTTCATGCTGTTCAAGGGCTTGAAGGACCTCTCCTTCATGAATGCCGATGTAAAGGCTTTCCTCAACGAACACATCTTGGTCATATTGGGCATGACGTTTGTAATTGCCACCATCGTGATGCAGATATTGCATGTGTTCAAGGTCAATGTGTTCCGCGTCATTGTGCTGATTGGTACATTCGCCTTGGCCACAGCCTTTGCAGGCAATGACCTTGTAAACTTTATTGGTGTGCCTTTGGCAGGTTTTAGTGCCTACACCGACTTCTCGGCCAATGCTGCTGGTGCCTCGCCCGAATCGTTCATGATGACATCGCTCGGCAGTTCGGCCCACACCCCCGTTTACTTTCTGGCAGCCGCCGGCGCCATTATGGTGTTTGCCCTTGCCACCTCAAAGAAGGCACGCAAGGTGACCGAGACCGAGGTGGGACTCTCGCGCAAAAACGAGGGCGACGAAATGTTTGGCTCGTCAAAGGTGGCCCGCAGCTTGGTGCGTTGGGGCAACTCAATAGGCAATGCGGTGGCCAACGTAACTCCACCCAGTGTGGCACGCTACATTGATCGCCGTTTTCAGGTGCCCGCCGAGGCTGTTGACAATCAGGCCGCATACGACATGTGCCGTGCTTCGGTCAACCTCGTTGTGTCGTCGTTGCTTATAGCGCTTGGCACCTCGCTCAAATTGCCACTGTCAACCACGTTCGTCACCTTCATGGTAGCCATGGGTTCGTCATTGGCCGACCGTGCTTGGGGACGCGAAACAGCCGTATTCCGCATTACAGGTGTGCTCACCGTTATTGGTGGTTGGTTCATCACCGCAGGCGTGGCATTCACCGCTTGTTTCCTTGTGGCCATGGCCATGAACTTTGGCGGTGTGGTGGCAGTCGTCATTATTGTGGCAGCCGGCATTTACAGCATTATTCACAGCCAGCAGCGTTTTGCCCGCAAGCAAAAGGAGGTGACCGAGGGCGATGTGCTCTTCCAACAGATGATCAGCACCACCGACCATTCAGCCATTGTGCCCATGCTCTCGCGCCATATTGGAATGAGCACTGCCGACATGCTGCACAAGTATGCCGAGGCACTCACCACATCAACCGACGGACTCTTTGCCGAGCAGTTGCGCCCCATGCGCACAGCATTGCGCGGCCTGGCCAAGATTAAACGCGAACTGAAGAGCCTGCGCCGTCGCGAAACCATCTGCTTGCGCCGTGTGGAGCCGCCTGTGTCGGCTGTGCGCCTGAGCACCAATTTCCACCTCATTCACAACTCGCTGCGCCAGATGCTTTATGGCATAATACGTATAGCCGAACCGGCACACGAGCATGTTGACAACAACTTCAGTCCGGTTGATGCCACCATGGCAGAGCGTTTTTGCAAACTACGCAACGAGGTGACCAACTTGATGCTCGTAGTGGCCGACAACCTGCGCAACCAGCGTGGCTGTGATAACGATGCCCTTGTGCTGCAGTGTCAGGAACTCGAGGCAGAGGCTTGTGCCTACAACGAATATGTGGGTGTGGCCATGCAGGCCAAAGGCTGCAACCTCAACTCGCTCACGCTCATGTTACACCTCGGACAGGAAATGCAGCAAATCATGGTCGAACTCCGACAAATGATTGAGAGTAGCAAAGCTTATCGCGAAATGACAAATATCAAGGCATAACGTATATGAAACGCTTACAACTCCTGGCCGCAGCCTGTGTCATGACAGTGGGCATGGCGGCTCAAACAGACTCAACCAAAGTGGGCAGCAAATCGTGGCTGCCGCACGTGAGCGGAACGATACGCGGCAAGGTGGAATATCAAACCAACGAAAAGGAAAGCCGCTTTGAGGTGCGCACCGCACGTGTGGCTTTGGACGGCTTCATTACCCCGATGGTTGATTACAAGGCTGAGATTGACCTGTCTGACGAGGGACAAATCAAGATGCTTGATGCCTATGCCGGCGTGTTGCCTTGCCAGGGGCTTGACTTGCGCATCGGACAGATGCGTGTGCCCTTCAGCATTGATGCGCACCGTTCGCCGCACAAACAGTATTTTGCCAACCGCTCTTTCATAGCCAAACAGGTGGGTAATGTGCGCGATGTGGGTTTTTATGTGGGCTACACGTTGCCCAATGTGCCATTGGTTGTTGAGGCTGGAGCCTTTAACGGCTCGGGACTGACCAACCAAAAGAATTATTGGACAAAGGAGTTCAACTTCTCGGCCAAGGCGCAGTACACTTTGCCGTTTGGCCTGACGTTGCAAGCTTCGGTGCAAAAGATATCACCTAACGGCATCAAGACGTATTTGTACGATGGCGGTGCCACGCTGCAAAGCGGACGTTTCACGCTCGAGGCAGAATATCTGCGCAAGCATTACGAGCACAAGGCTTTTAACGATGTGAACGCTTTCGATGCCTTTGTGTGCTACGACCAGCCGTTGCCCAAGGTGTTCCGCAAAATGAGTTTCCTCTGTCGCTACGACATGATGGACAACCACTCAGACGGTACGCTGACCGATGAGGGTAAACTCAAGCTGACTGATGCGCAACGTCACCGCGTGACTGGCGGCATCACTTTGAGCATAGCCAAGAAGATGAATGCTGACATCAGACTGAACTACGAGAAGTATTTCTATGATGACATCTCGTTGGCAAAGACCTCAGAGCGTGACAAGGTGGTGGCCGAATTGGTTGTACACTTTTGATGCGGCGGTTATTTGTATAGCCGTTACTAACGGCACGGTGTAAACGAGTGCAGACAAAATGCAATGGAAGATGGGAGTGCATGTGTGGCACACCACATCTTTTCAAAGCATTTTGTCTGCACTTTGTCTTTTTATTATTGTGGTTCGGTAAAACGCAAAAATGCGAATGAACTCAAGCACCAAACGCTACCACTAATGGGGGCGACGCGTCTCGCGCTAATTTTCAGCAGCCTCGTCTTGCGGGGTAGAGAAGGGGGGATACAAACTCTACTAAATAAAAACTGCATCTTTTTCCGACGCGAGACGCGTCGCCCATTAGTGTTAGCGTTTGGTGCTAGCGTTTGGTGTTAGCGTTTAGTGCTTGAAGAAACGCTACCTCTAATGGGGGTGACGCGTCTCGCGTCGGGGCATTTTCCAGTAGTATCGTCCCCATTAGAGCGTAATGCCTGTTCTTTACCCCACACACCTCAAAATTGCTCGTCGCGGAATGTAGAGGCCGGCAACCCTGCGTCATTTACAAGATTGGCGCGTGTAAAAGGTTGCCAACCATAGCGCACAGCTTTGATTTGTTTCACCTCGGGGCAGTTTAGCACGATGCACTCCTCGCCCTGTGGTTTGGCCTCGGCCTTGTGGTAGATGCCATCGGCACCGGCAACTTCAAACCCCATGAGTGTAGTGCCGTTGGCGGGGTGCATATTTTCGGCATCGGCAAAGCGCAGTGTGGCCTGGCTGCCGTTGGCTGTAAACGACAGATAGCGTGGTCCGCTGCTGGTAAGGTGATAGTTGTAGGTGTGGCAGAGTGCAGACCATGCCAGGCGCTGTGCCACCTCAAATTTGCGTGTGGGGTGCACATCGAGCGAGTCGCCTAAGTCGGAACTTACTACCATGTGGGTGTGGGGCAGGGTTTCGGACATGTGGCGCTGGCTGTCGCGGAAGTGTGGCCACGAGGGGCGTGTGCCGATTGACGAGAGTTGCACGAAGTAGAAGGGGAGGTCAGTGCGGCCGAAAAATTTGCGCCAGCTCTTTTCTAACAATGGGAAAAGGCGTTCGTGCACCTCCACATTGTCGGCGTTCGACTCGCCCTGGTACCACAATACACCGCGCAGCCCGTAGCCTTGCAGTGGCAATATGCCACTCTCAAACAAATAGGCCGGCTCGTAGGGGTGACGCTGCAGTGCAGATGTTGCCTTGCTCGTGTTGGTAGTGGCGCGTTCGCGTACCCAGCGCATGATGTTATCGTTCTGTTTCCAGTTGCGCAATATGGCAGGGAAATCCTCCTCGAGTGTGCTGCGGTCAATCCAGTCCTCGCAGCCCGAACCGCCCACCGCATTCGAGATAATGCCCACATGGCACCCAAGGTTGTAGGCCAATATGCGTCCGTAGTTGTAGGCTATTGACGAGAATTTGCGCACAAGTTGTGCGTTGGAGCGTTCCCAATGTCCAGGTTGTATGTAAAGCAGTTTGTTGACAGAGTCAAGCCGTGCAGAGTCCCAAGCCATGTTGTAGGTGGGTACGATGCTTGGCATGTTGTACAGGTGCAGAAGCGAGCAAGTGTCGGCGGCGGCCAGGTCGGCTTTGGCTGTGCTTGTGCGGGGTACGACAAGTTCCATGTTTGATTGTCCGGAGCAGAGCCATACCTCGCCCACCCAAACATCATTGAATGTGTGCTTGCCGCTTGGGGCTTTGATGCTGAGGGTGTAGGGTCCGCCAGCCTGTTCGGCAGGCAGTGAGACGGCCCATTTGCCAAACTGGTTGGCTATGGCCTCGGCTTTTGTGCCATGAAAGTTGATGCTGATGTGTTCGCCGGCATTGGCGGTGCCTTGCAGATTGATGGGCTGCTGGCGCTGAATGACCATGCCGTTGCCGTAGGTGGGGGGCAGTTGCAGTCCGCCATAGTTGCCGGTGATGCTGCTGTAAACGGTGCGGGCCAGAATGTGGGCACCTTCGGGGTCGGGGTGTAAGGCGTCTGGAAATAGGTTGGGAAATTTGTGCAGGGGGGTGTAAAGGTCGATGAGCCCTACATTATAGGTGCTGGCAATTTGGCGTATGCGTTGCTGAATATAGCTGTGCCACAACCTGGTGCCGCTGTCAAAGCGAGGGTGGTCGTGAAAGATGGGCGTCATCAGACATATCCATATTTTGGCTTTGGGGTTGGCCACACGGAAGGAGTCAATCAGGGCACGGTAGTCGGACACGAAGTCATCGCCATGCTGCGGCCAATCGCGTGGGTCGGTATCGTTGAGACCAAGGTGGATTACCACCATGTCGGGTTTGAAGGCCAAGGCGTCTTTGAACTCGGGCAACTGCATGTAGGGGTTATGCCCTTTGTTGAGCAGCGTGGCGCCACTGTGTCCAAAGTTGCGCACATCGTAGCCATTGCCCAACATCTGTTGCAGGCGTACGGGGTAGGCTTGCGTTTTACGGTCGGGCAGTTTGTAGCCAAATGTCACACTGTTGCCCACACAGGCCACCTTGATGGGCGTGCGGCTGAACAGCGGTAGTGAAATAAAAAGTAGTAGTAAGGAAAGAAGTGGGTTTTTCATATGTCTGTTGTATATTGACGGGTTGACTGGTTGACGAGTTAACGGGTAAGTTTGCCCTATATATCTATTATGCTAAAGATTGTAAGAGCTTGACAAACTTACCCGTCAACCTGTTAACCTGTCACCCCGTCAACCAGTTTATAATTCGCACAAAAATGGCACGAGCAGTGGCACGCTCATGTCAATCAGCATGCCGTGAAAAAGGGCTATTGGCACCATATCCTTGCCACACGTGCGGGTTATGGCAGGCAGGCATACGTCGACCGAGGTAACACCCGCAGCCGTCACGGTGGCAAGCGGCCCGAATATTTTGTGAATGAGCGGGGCGCAGATGAGAGCTATCATTTCGCGACAGATGTTGGCCAACAGTGCAATGGTGCCCAGCTCCGCTGCTACTTGCTGGCCAAGGGTGGGCACTTTGAGCTGTGTGATGAGTATGGACGAGAGTGAATAGTAGCCCATGCCGCTGCCCACAGCCATGCAGTCTGTCACGCGCCATTGCACGAGTGCCACACTAATGATGGCCGAGAACAACAAGGTGCCGCTGATGGTGGCCAGTGGCAACAGCAGCATTTTGGGTTTGAAGTTGCGCAATATGGCTTTGAGATTGGGACTACAACCTACGCTCAGTCCCACTTGGAACATGAGGGCATAGAGTATCATCATCGACACGTTGTGAAGGTCCCAGTTTGGGGCGTATATGTCGCCAATGATGCACCCCAGCACAAACATCATGATTACGATAATGCTTTGTTTCATGCGGCGCGTTCCTCCTGTTTTGACTTTAAGACATATTTGTATAGCGCCCAACCGCCAATGGCGCTTCCCAATATGCTGGCAAGGCTGATGAGTAGTGCCTGGCTGCCGTAGCTCCACAGGTTGCTGACGATGAGGCGGTTTTCGCCCACGGAAAGTCCGAGTACAAAGAGCATGAAGCAAATGGTGATGGTAATGGTGCTGTTGACGTGTTGCAATCCTTTCCAACGTCGCAACCCAAATCCGGCTACGACGCCGCAAAGGGCTATCATTATAATTGAAAACATACGTTTGTTAATGTGCTGTGCTAATATGCTAATGTGCTAATGTGGTGCTCGCTATTTGTACCGCATCCACTTAATCATCTCCTTGATGCTAGGCTTTTTACCGTACATCAAGATGCCGACGCGGTAAATGCGTGCGCTGCACCAGATAAAGAACAACGCCGTGGCGTAGAGAATGACGAGCGAAAGTACCTCCTCCCAAAGTGGCACGTTGAAGGGTATGCGCACCATCATGACGATGGGCGAGGTAAGGGGGAATAATGACGCCCAGAAAGCCAGGGGGCCATTGGTGTTTTCGGCTGAACCCATGGCGGCGTACAAGCCAAATACCATGATGAGGACAATGGGCATCATGAACTGCGATGAGTCCTCTTGCTCATTGACCGATGCGCCAATGGCGGCAAAGAATGAGGCATAGAGCAGATAGCCGCCAATGAAGTAGAGAACAAAGCAAACTCCCAATTCGGCGTATGGCAGATTGAGCAGTGCCGTGAGCATCTCTTGTGTCTCGCTTGGCGCGGCACTTATGGCTTGTGCTGACGGTGTGGCCATGGCCATGCTCGATGTTTGCATCATGTCGGCATTTGACACGCCAAAGACCATGCTGGCACCTGTGAGAATGACAACCAACATGACGCCCCAAATGGCGAGTTGTACAAAGCCGACAAGTGAGATGCCTACTATCTTGCCCATCATGAGCTGGAAGGGCTTGACACTCGACACCATCAGTTCGACAATGCGGTTGGTTTTCTCCTCCATCACACTCTGCATGACCATGCCGCCATACGACATGACGAACATGTAGATGAGGAATGTGAATACAAAGCCGGCTGCAATGGCAAAGGCAGTGTTTGACGATGAGGTGTCGCCATCAGCATTGCGCTTCATGGTGCTGATGGTGATTTGACTCTGCACATCGTCGATGATTTTGTCGAGCCCGGTGATGCCTGTGGCTTCGAGCTTGTCGTGGCGCACTTGCTCGTTGATGACATTCTCAACATACGACAACAAGCCAGCTGGCACCTCGTTGCGAGAGTAGATGGTGGCAGCTTTGGGGTTGGTGGCCAAATCGGCACGTATGTCAACCACCGCCTCGTAGCTGGTGGTGTCGGCATATAGCGCGCGGTCGTCGGCATTGGCTATGGGTACGAAACGGTAGGTTTGGTCGTCCTTGAACAGTCCAACGTATTTGCCCGTTTTGTCGGCCACGGCCACAGCCTTTTGATTGTTGTCCTTGATGCTTGCCAACCAAATTGGCACAAATACCAATGCTGCGAATATGAAGGGCATGAGTATGGTGAGAATGACGAAAGACTTTTTCTTGACGCGCGTCATAAACTCACGCTGTACAACGAGTAGAAACTTATTCATGATGGACGGGAGGTGTGGCGGGTTGAACGGTCTGTAAAAATATCTCTTGCATTGTGGGCATTTGCTCGCTGATGGAGCGCGGGCTGATTTGTGCGGCCACGGCAGCAAACAGTTGGCTGTTGTCGGCATCGTCAGTCTTGCTCAGTGTGTAGTGGTGCAGACCGGCGTGCTGTGTGTGCGCGTTGATGGTGAAGATGTTGGGCGTGTTGTGAAGTGTGGCGTCGCGTGAGGTGACTTCGTACACCCCTGTGCGGAAACGCTCCTTGATGCTGTGTACATCGCCCGACAACACTACTTGTGAGTGATTGATCAGCGCTATTTCGTCGCACACCTCTTCGACCGAGGCCATGTTGTGTGTGCTGAATATGACGGTATGTCCTTTGTCGCGCAGAGCCAATATCTCATTTTTGAGCATTTCGGCATTTACGGGGTCGAAGCCCGAGAATGGTTCGTCGAATATGAGCAATGGCGGCTCGTGCAGCACGGTAATGATAAATTGCACTTTTTGCTGCATGCCCTTTGACAGCTCTTCGAGCTTTTTGTTCCACCACGGCATGATGCCGAATTTCTCGAACCATGTTTTGAGGCGTACTATGGCTTCGCTTTTAGGTAAGCCTTTGAGCTGGGCTAGATAGATGGCTTGCTCGCCGACTTTCATCTTTTTGTAAAGGCCGCGTTCCTCGGGCAGGTAGCCAATGCGCATGACGTCATCGGCACTGAAGGTGTGGCCGTCAAACAGCACCTCGCCGCTGTCGGGGGCTGTGATGCGGTTGATAATGCGTATAAGAGTTGTCTTGCCCGCACCATTGGGGCCTAACAGTCCGAACACTTTGCCGCGTGGCACACTGATGCTCACATCGTTGAGGGCGGTGTGGGCAGCATAGCGTTTGACAATGTGGTTGGCTTGCAGAAAGAAGTCGTTCATGTTTGTGTGAGTGTATGGGGGTGATCGGTTGACGCGTTAACAAGTCGACGGGTTGACGGGGTGAGAGGTTGACGGGTAAGTTAAATATATTCTTTCCGACCTTTAGCACAGTATGATAGGCCAGAACAAACTTACCTGTTAACCTGTCAACCTGTCAACTTGTAACCCCGAGTCCTGTTATTTACTGATAGGGGTGACGGTATATCCGGCGTCCTTGAGTAGTTGTAGCAAGCCGCGTGGCCCTGGCAGGTGGGCTGCGCCTACGGCAACCAGTGTGCTGCGCTGTGACATGATATTGGATAGTGCTTTGGCCCAGTTGGCATTGCGTGTGTAAATCAGTGCGTTCTCCTCGGCAGGCGTCATGTCGCAAGTGTTGTGCAATTTCTCCTCGTAGATTTGTTGTATCGCATTCATGTCCTCGGCATAAAACGCCTTGATGGTGCGTTTGAGCAATTCGGTTTGGTAGTCGTAGTTGTCTACCAGGCACATGAGTTGCTCAATTTGTCGTGGCATGGGTGCGCTGAACAGCACTTTCATTTGATAGTCGAGCGTTTCGAGTCCGCCTACCGCCTTGTTCTGCTTTTTCGCTTCGTTTTGGAAATAGGTGTCGAACTGTTCGTTGGGATTAAAGCCCTCTTCCAGCTTCATGCACATCAGCACTTGAAATTGTGTGTTGAGAGCGGCCGGCGTCATCTGTTTCATGGGTTCAAGAAACGGATTGCTGAGGTCTGCGCCCAGTAACTTCGTCATAAAAGCATTGAGCCTTGCCAGTTGGTCGGCAGTAAGCAGACTGTCGAGTGTTTGGCCTTTTGGCAGCATCATGGTGCTTTGCATGCCCTGCATGGCTTGTGTGTCGAGTTGGCTCATGTTGAGTTCGCCATACACCTGCTCGCAGGCATTGAGGGCGTCGTGCAACCCTTTGACGGAGTTGGCAAAACTGGTGTTGGCCAGATGGTACGTGCCCATTATGTATGATGGTTTGGCAAGTCCATTGCCGGTAACCTTCCATAATAGTTGTGCCTGAACGTTGACAAAAGCTGCCAGGCAGGCCATCAGTGCGATGAGTGTGCGTTTCATGTCTATGTTTGTTCGTTATACGCGTTGGCGGAATTAGTAAACACGTTGACAAGTTAACGGGTTAACAGGTAAGTTAGTCAAACTTTTTAAGCTTCTTACCATTATGACTTTAACATAATAAATAGAGTATGGCATACTTACTTGTTAACCTGTCAACTTGTTAACTCGTTAACCTGAAATTCTTTGCCGTTTATTAACTTTGCTGTGTAGAAGGTCAGTTGATGGTTTCGCCTTCCATAAAATTCTCCATGAACATGTGTTCGCCATCAAACACGGCGTATGAGAAAAGTGTAATCCAATCGCCAAGAATGAGCAGACGGCTTGTTCGTGAGAGCATGAGGTCGAGCTCGATGTGGCGGTGGCCAAACACGAAATAGTTGATGTCGGGATGGGTCTTGAGGTAGTCTTTGGCAAATAAAACCAAGGACTCGTTGTTTTCGCCTTGGTAGGGTGGCTCTTTTCCGTCCTCGCGTTTCAGGCGTGAGCGTCGTGCCCATTCCAAGCCAAAGGCCATGCCCCAGCGTGGGTGCAGAGCCGAGAACAAACGCTGGCATGTGGCATTGTGAAAGATGGCACGCAGAAACTTGAACTTCTTGTCGTCTGTGCCCAATCCGTCGCCGTGTGACAGATAAAATGTTTGTCCGTGCAGTTCAACCACCTCGCTGTGGGGGTGAAGTATCATGCCGCATTCTTTTTCAAAATAGTCGTGCTGCCACAAGTCGTGGTTGCCATAAAAGAAGTGCACCTCCACACCAAGGTCGGTCAGTTCGCTGATTTTTCCTAACAAGCGTGTGTAGCCCTTGGGTACGGCGGTTTTGTATTCGTACCAAAAGTCGAAGATGTCGCCCAACAGGTAGACGGCCTCGGCCTTGTGCTTGATGCTGTCGAGGAAATTGACCAACCGGCGCTCCTGCATGCGTGGGTGTGCAATGGCCAGACTGCCCAGATGTGCGTCTGACAAGAAGTAGATGTTATGTGGTTTCGTGTCGTTGCTCATAAGTAAAAATCAGGTTGGAAAAACAAAAGCGTGCCCTGGGGGGTTACATAAACCCTAACTCGAGTTTGGCCTCTTCGGTCATCATGTCCTTGTCCCATTCGGGCTCGAACACCAAATTTACCTTGGCGTCTTTGATGCCTGTTATGCCATCGAGCTTGGTGCGCACGTCCTCCACAATAAAGTCGGCTGCGGGGCAGTTGGGGGCGGTAAGTGTCATGTCAAGCTCGAGTATGCCGTCGTCGTGCAGGTCGATGCGGTATATCAGGCCCAGATTGTAGATGTCGACGGGAATTTCGGGGTCGTAAACCGTTTTGAGCACTTCGACAATGCGCTCCTCTATTTTAAGCTTTTCTTCGGGTGTCATATTTTGTAGTTGTGTCGTTAATGCGTTGGCGGAATTAGTAAACAAGTAAACAAGTTGACAAGTTGACAAGTTAACGGGTTAACAGGTAAGTTTGCCAGCTTCTCAGCAGTCTTACTTATAATAAGTAGTGTATGGCATACTTACCTGTTGGCTTGTAAACTTGTTACCCTGTTAACCAAGAATTCCACCAGCGGGTGTCGTTATGTTTGTTCAGTTCAGTCTAAAGGCGTCCCTCGTCCTGGTAACTATAATAGCCATCGTTGGTCACAATAACGTGGTCGATGAGCGTAATGTCCAGCAGTTTGGCAGCCTGTTTTACCTTGTCGGTCAGTCGGTCATCTTCGCGGCTGGGGCGTAAATTGCCCGAGGGGTGATTGTGGGCAAGGGCGATGTTAGTGGCATTGGCCAGAAGTGCCTCTTTCAACACCATGCGTATGTCAACCACAGTGCCTGTTATGCCGCCGCGGCTCATTAAGCGTGAACCTAATATTTGCAACCGTTGGTTGAGCAACAGTATGTGACTCTCCTCGTGTGGCAGGTCGCACATGATGGGGCGCATATAGGCGTAGATGTCGTTGGCGCTGCTCACTATCTTCCGTTGGTCGGGTTCGGCAGCCCGCCGCTTGCCCACCTCGCATGCTGCCAGTATGGTAATGGCTTTGGCTGGCCCTACGCCTTTGTATTGGCACAATTCGGCAATGGACTTGCGGCCGAGCAGTGTAAGACTTCCGTTGCAGTCGCCCAAAATGCGTTGCATCAGTGTTACGGCATTCTCGTCTGTATTGCCCGACCCTATGAGTATGGCCAATAGTTCGGAGGTGGAGAGCGCTGAAGCGCCTTGTGCCTCGAACTTTTCGCGTGGCCGGTCGTCAAGGGCCAAATCGGTGATGTTGAGCTTTGCCATGAAGTGGGGTAGAAGTGTGTGGGGGGGGATTTATGCGGCGAAGAAGGCTCGAAGCATGATGGAACCTATTATTAAAAATGCGGCCTTTTTTTGCGTCGCCTGTTGCTGCTGGCTATGCAGTTGTGAGTCCCCTGCTTGATAAATATCTATTTGTAGAAGTTGTTTCGGAATGCGTCAAACTCGCCTTTGCCCAACACGCAGCGGCGCCACCATGCGCGCCAAAAGCCTGAGCCATAGCCCCAAAGTTGGATAAAGGAAGCTGCCACGGCACGAACCCCTACGCCAAAACTGCGTTCTGCACGTGTGGCATCGGCGCAGATGATGATGACAAACAGTGCAAAGGGCAGCAGCATGACCCACCAATGTGGACAGCCACAAATGGCTGCGATGACAGCCAGCACAATGAGCAGGGCGCAGCCGGCTGTGAATATGGCCGGCAGGGTGTGTACCAGCTTGAGTGTGCCGGGGTGGCGTTTTGACAGATTGATGCGTGCAATGCCCGAGTTGTGTACTTGCTTGAAAAACTTTTTCAGGTCTGTGCGGCGCTTGTGCCACACCCATGCCTCGGGGAACAGACGGCAACTGTGGCCGCCCTCGAATATGCGGGTGGAGAAGTCAATGTCCTCGCCAAAACGCATCTCGCTAAAGCCGTTGAGTGCATTGTATACCTCGCGGCGCACGCCCATGTTGAATGAGCGCGGGTAGAATTTGTCCATCTTCTTTTTGCCGCCGCGTATGCCGCCTGTGGTAAAGAACGACGTCATGGCGTAGTTGATGGCTTTTTGTGTGGGGCTGAAATCCTTGTGGGCACGGTCGGGCCCGCCAAAGGCATCGCATGGGTTGGCAGTGAGCTCGGCATCGACAGCGGCCAGATAGCCGGGGGGCAGCACCACGTCGGAGTCGAGTATCAGTACATATTCACCCGTGGCGCGTTGCACGCCATAGTTGCGTGTCTGTCCTGGGCCAGAGTTGGGCTTGTTATAATAATGTATGGCCAGTTGGTTGGCATAGCGTGCCACCACGTCTTGACAGGGCAGGGTAGACCCGTCCTCTACCACCAACACATCAAAGTCTTTCAGCGTTTGTGTGGTAAGGCTTTGCAAAAGTTCGTCCACCTCGTTGGGGCGGTTGAATACGGGTATGATAAATGAGTACTTCATGTAGGCAAAGGTAATAAAATTAAATGATAAGTAGGTGTTCAAAATTATTTTATACAATCAGTAGGTGTCATTTTTACATTGAAAGTGCATTATCGGGGCGCAGATGTTCCCTTCGGGTGAGGGAGCATAGCGGGCTATGTGACCGAGGCCGAAGGGAACAGATGCGCCTCGAGAATGTGCTTTCAATGTGAAAATGACACCTACTGATTGTATAAAATAATTTTGAACACCTACTTAATATGTACTTTTGTCTGGTAAATGTCACCATGCCTCCTCCTACAGTGTCCGGTTGTGCGTCTGCTCCTCGACCGCCTTGTTGTAAATTGCTCCGGCCATGTTGGGTGATGGTGATAGTGATGGAGATAGATATTGCGGGCCATTTTAAGTGACGTAAAGAAGTGCTTTATCAAAAAAAAGTCGTAATTTTGCCGTCAAAAACATAAGATAAAACGAAATACAACATTTACTCCAATGATTAAATCACAAGACATCAAGAAGGGTACTTGCATTCGCCTTGACGGCAAGCTCTACTTCTGCATCGATTTTCTTCATGTAAAGCCCGGTAAGGGTAACACCATTATGCGCACCACTTTGAAGGACGTAGTGTCAGGCCGTGTGCTTGAGCGTCGTTTCAACATTGGTGAAGCTCTTGAGGACGTGCGCGTAGAGCGTCGCCCCTACCAATACTCATACGCTGAGGGCGATCAGTACCACTTCCTCAATCAGGAGACTTGGGACGATGTAATCATCGAGAAGGACCTTATCACAGGTGTAGACTTTATGAAGGAAGGTGATGTATGCGAAGTTGTAAGCGATGCTTCAACTGAAACTATCCTTTTTGCTGAAATGCCTGTTAAGACTCAGCTCAAGATTACTTACACAGAGCCGGGCTTGAAGGGTGATACTGCAACCAACGCTACTAAGCCTGCTACGCTTGAAACAGGTGTTGAGGTGCGTGTGCCTCTCTTCATCAACGAAGGCGAAACTATCGAAGTTGATACACGCGACGGTTCATACCTTAACCGCGTTAAAGCATAAAACTAACAACAGACAGCAGGGTGGCATGAAGCGCTCTGCTGTTGTTTTTTATCTTTACCCCACAACGAGGCAACCTCTGACAGATGCGGTTATTGCATCTGTCAGAGGTTGTCTCGTTGTGGGGTTATAAGATAGGGCGTTCAAAATTGGTTTCAAAAACGAGACCAGTTTTTGGGGGATTTTATTCATTGTTATTGCTTCTATATAACAAAGTTCAAATATCATCTTTGTTATTATCTCAACTTGTTTGCCATTCTGGCAAAGGGAACTGTCAGGTAAAACGTAACCATGCGAACGGACCCAAGCACTAAACGCTACCAACAAACGCAAGCACAAAACGCAAGCTCTAATGGAGGCGACGCGTCTCGCGTCGGGCATGAAGACAAAGGTTCGCAAACAGGGGCATAATTAGTGTTGTCTGTGAGCTTTTGCTTTCATGCCCGACGCGGGACGCGTCGCCCCCATTAGAGCTTGCGTTTTGTGCTTGCGTTTAGTGCTTGCGGGGCCTTTACTATACTACCAAAACTTTACATGCAGAGTATCTTACATCTTACACAAACGCGTTATAATTCATTGATTATCAGTACTTTACACAGTGTAAGATACTACAAATTCCACCTACACGCATCCTACACAACTTACATACTGCCACACGGTACAAGCACGGGAGGTTGATACCACGGCATAGGGGAGCAGAAATGTCTGTTGCTCCGACAGATTTCTCTACGTCCCTGTGGCGTATAACCCACCGCATACGTCCAAACGGACTGCGCGGCAACGGGGTGGGGTGTGTAAGATGTGTGCAGGGGAGTGTAAGATACTTTGAAATCATCTTACACTCTTGAAATATCTGATTATCAACTTGTTACGCACAAAAAGTGTAAGATGGCAGTAAAAACACACGCACTCTTTTACATGAGGGATGACGGGGATGGGGAAAATATTTGTGTACAAATTGTACACTTTTTTTGTTGGGTACAATGTCTTGGTGTTACCTTTGCAGCACTTTACTTTTATATCAAACCAAATTGTAGTAACTACCATGAAACGAATGCTTAACAGAATGTTGCGCTATGTCGATGCCATTGTGAAACGTGGCGTTGACAAACTGATAGACGCTATCGGACAGACCCCGGAACCACAAACTGAAAACGCTGAAACACCCCAGCCGCAAAAAAGCAAGAGCAACGACACTGACTGCGTACCGCAAGCAACTGCCAACACCACTAACTGCGGTTTGACGGCGCAAACCATCACCCTTATGGACGAACTGTGCGACATTCGCTATAATGTGCTTGACCGCACGCCCGAAGTGCAACGGCGCAACCAGGCGAACAGCCCTTAAAAGCACCAAAGTCGGAAGATATATATACCCAATAATTGCTGTCCGGTAAAACTCCAAAGCACATTGTAATGCTTTTGCCCTTACAGGTAGGGTGTTCAAAATCGGCATCAAAAATGAGACTGGTTTTGTTGCATAAAACGCAAGCACTAATGGGGGCGACGCGTCTCGCGTCGGGATAGAGAAAGGAGGAATGATACGAACTCTACTAAATAATAGCTGTATCTTTTCCGACGCGAGACGCGTCGCCCCCATTAGAGGTAGCGTTTGGTGCTTGAGATTTGGGTGACGCACGACGTCAAAAAAATAGCACCTGTGGCTATGTGAGGCCACAGGCGCTATTTATGTGAGTGGTAAGAGAGACGGCATTGTGCAACACAAGCGGGGTGTTACACAACACGCCTCATGCCATTACATGCGTTCGTGTTGTCATTACATGCGTTCGTGGAACGAACGAGAGATAACTTCGAGCTGGTGCTCGCGTGAGAGCTTGACAAAGTTTACGGCGTAACCGCTCACACGGATAGTGAGCTGCGGATACTTTTCGGGGTGCTCCATGGCATCTTCAAGCATTTCGCGGTTGAGCACGTTCACATTCAAGTGATGAGCGCCCTTGGTAAAGTAACCGTCCATCATGGTTACGAGGTTCTCAACGCGCTCCTCGGGGGTGCGGCCAAGGCTCTGTGGTACGATGCTGAAGGTGTTTGAAATACCGTCCTGAGAGTCGCGGTAGCGCAGTTTGGCAACTGAGGCCAATGAGGCTACGGCACCGCTCTTGTCGCGTCCGTGCATGGGGTTGGCACCCGGTGCAAAGGCTACGCCAGACTCGCGGCCGTCGGGAGTTGCACCAGTCTTCTTGCCATACATCACGTTTGAAGTGATGGTGAGCAATGAGAGCGTGGGCTGGGCATTCTTGTAAACGGGCAGCTTCTTGAGCTCCTCGTCGAAGTAGTAAACCAAGTCAACGCCAAGGTGGTCAACACGGTCGTCGTTGTTGCCGAAGCAGGGGAACTCGCCTTCGATGTCGAAGCCTTCGGTCAGGCCGATGTCGTTGCGCTTGGCAGTAACCTTGGCATGCTTGATGGCTGACAAAGAGTCGATGGCGATAGACAAGCCGGCAGCACCATAGGCGATGTTGATGGCAGGGTTGGTGTCGATGAGTGCCATTTGTGCCTTTTCGTAGTAGTACTTGTCGTGCATGTAGTGAATGATGTTCATGGCATCATTGTAAATGCGCGCAATCTGCTTGAGCACCAACTTGTAGTTTTTGAGCACCTCGTCGTAGTTGAGCACGTCAGAGGTGAGTGTGGGAATGCCTTCGAGCATGACGGTGCCCGTCTTTTCGCAACGGCCGCCGTTGATGGCCAGCAACAGGGCTTTGGCCAGGTTGCAGCGTGCGCCGAAGAATTGGATTTGCTTGCCGATGGCCTGGTATGATACGCAGCATGCAATACCATAGTCGTCCTCGCCGCGCACCTCGCGCATGAGTGTGTCGTTCTCGTACTGGATAGATGATGTGTCAACGCTCACCTTGGCGCAGAATTCCTTCCAGCCTTCGGGCAGCTCGGGGCTCCAGAGCACGGTCAAGTTGGGTTCGGGTGAGGGGCCGAGGTTGTAGAGAGTCTGCAAGAAACGGAACGAGGTCTTGGTAACCTTGAGCGTACCGTCGTTGAAGCGGCCGCCAAGTGATTCGGTCACCCAAGTGGGGTCGCCGGCAAAAATCTCGTTGTAGGCGTCCATACGCAAGTGACGTACCATGCGCAGTTTCATTACGAACTGGTCGATGAGTTCCTGTGCAAAAGTCTCGTCGATGAGGTTGTGCTTCAGGTCGTGCTCAATGTAGATGTCGAGGAATGATGACACATTGCCAAGTGACATGGCGGCACCGTCCTGTTCCTTAACGGCAGCGAGGTATGCCATGTACACCCACTGTACAGCCTCCTGGGCGTTTTGTGCAGGGCGACCAAGTTCAAGGCCATAGTATTCGCCCATCACCTTCATTTCCTTCAAAGCCTTAATTTGTTCGGCCACCTCCTCGCGCAGACGGATACGGTCGTCGGTCATGGGGCTGCCGATGGCTTTCTTGTCAGCTTCTTTAGCCTCGATCAAGCGGTCAATGCCGTATACAGCCAGACGACGGTAGTCGCCAATGATGCGGCCGCGGGCATAGTTGTCGGGCAAACCGGTGAGGAAGCCCAGTGAACGGAAACGGCGGATCTCTTCGGTGTACACGTCAAACACGCCATCGTTGTGTGTCTTGCGGTAGTGTGTAAAGATGTCCTTCACGTGTTCGTTAACGGGGTGTCCCTGTTGTGCACAAGCCTTTTCTACCACCTTGATGCCGCCAAAGGGCTTGATGGCACGCTTGAGCAGCTCGTCAGTTTGCAAACCGACAATCAGCTCGTTTTCCTTATCAATATAGCCAGCCTTGTGCGAGCTGATGGTAGACACTGTGTCGGGGTCGAGTGAGCGTACACCGCCGTTGGCACGTTCTTCCTCAAGTGCCTGCAAGCAGATGTTCCACAATTTGCGTGTGCGTTCAGTGGGGCCAACCAAGAAAGAGGCATCACCCTCGTAGGGAGTAATGTTGCGCTTTACGAAGTCGGTCACGTTGATTTGCTCAGTCCAAGGTCCTTCGATGAAGTTCATTTGTTTATAGGGTTTAGAGTTAAAAGTAAATTGAACATTGGCTACACCCCGCAGTTGTCTCAATGTCTTTTCCTTGAGCTTGTTGCATGGTGTAGGCACGTTGTCCAAAATTGTTTCTTTTCAAAAAGTAGAGTCGTTGTAGATAATAAAAGCTTGCTATAGTCTTGTAAGCTTGTTCTTGTGTGGCAAGGTGGTGCAAGGTGAGTGCAGAATGTCAAACTTTGTTTGAATATTTTGCCGAGCCGCAGCCTTACCTTGTGCAAAGGTAGTGCAAGGTGAGTGCAGAATGTCAAACCTTGTTTGAATATTTTGCCGAACCGCGGCCTTACCTTCTGCAAAGGTAGTGCAAAAAGTACAATAACTGCAACATTTCTGCTACTTTTATTAACCGAATTGTAATAACTACAATTTTTGATTACTGTGCATGACAGATACAACTAATTTAGCAGTGACACAATCTGTTAATTAAAATGATTGCTGTTCAGTAAAACATAAACATGCGAACGGACTCAAGCACCAAACTCAAGCACTAATGGGAGCGACGCGTCTCGCGTCGGGAAAATATGCAGTTCTTGACTTTGCTAATGTGCCGTCCGGTTGATGGGGTAAATGACATTGTGGGTAATGAACCTCGTTCTGTGTTTTCAAGGGCTATCCGCCCTTGCGCCGCTTACCGCGGTAGACATAAGTACATAAGCTACATAAGTGACATAAGGCTGACGCCGTGTTTTTTTACATAAGTAGAGGCAGGGCTGGTCGCTCTGCCTGTAAGATACATAAGGCTGACGCCGTGCTCGCAGACTCAAGCACCAAACGCAAGCACTAATGGGGGCGACGCGTCCCGCGTCGGGAAAATATGCAGCTATTATTTAGTGTATCTTTCCTTTTAATTATTCCGACGCGGGACGCGTCGCCCCCATTAGTGCTTGCGTTTTTTTGCAGCGCGTTTCAGGCAACAAAAAAGGTTGGAAAGAGCCAAAACTCTTTCCAACCAAACCTATTATTACTTGCTAGCAATGTTACTTGCTAAGCACCTTTTTACCCCCAATGATATTGGGAAGTCCTTTTTGTGGGGCGGCCATGCGGCGTCCCGACATGTCGTAGATAGTTGCGTCAGTATTGACGAAAGGCGTGTTAACTTTGCCTATCTCGGTCACGGTAGAATCAAAGTTGAAGTCGCCATTGTCAACACCCTCAAATACGAATACGCTTGAGGCAGGGAGCTGGAAGGTGATTTCTTGATCAATGTCAATGGCTTCACCCACGTTGATGCCTTTCAACCCGCCATCAATACCAATCTTTTGGTCGTCAAACGAGCTGTTCAGAGTGATGGTTGTGTTGAACGCTTCGGGTATGTCAAACACTTTGCGCAATGTTGTGGTCAAGGTACGTTCTTGCACATCAGGGTTACGCAGGGTGAGGGTAGTCTTCTTACCATTCCATGCAGCCCAACCATATACATTAACCTTGCTTCCGTCCCATGGGTTGCCGCCTACCCAGTGAATGTCGGGCAGCACGTCCACGTTGCGGTTTTGCCAATCCATGCAGTCAGACAGGTCTTTCCACAATGCACCGGCCTTGCCGCTGGCGTCCTTAATTTCGTCCATAAGGGCATAGTCGGCATACAATTCTACCATGCCCGAACCACAACCAAAGGCACAACGCAGCTCACGCAAAGCACCATCATAATCGTAGTTGCTCGGTGTGTAAGGCTTGCCGTATTTGCTCAGAATAAATCCGTGCGTCATGAGCGTGTTGATGGGGCAGAGTGGTGAACCTTGGATAAAGATTTTGTACACCATGTAGTCGCGATAAGTAATCCACTGCTCGCGGTCGGTGCCTGTATTACCAATCTTTGAGCAGTCGGCATCTTGACGCCATACCGCATCACTATAATGGAACCAGAATGGCGATGCCCATGTGCCCACGGTGGTGTTGAAGAATATGTCGGGGCGGCTCTTGCGTACGTCGCGCTCAATGCTGATAATGCCCTCGGCATTTTCAATACCGGTGTCGCCTTTATCGGGACCATAGGCAGTGCCTTGTGCGCTGATGCCGTCAAACTTGAAGAAACGGAAGTCGTACTTGTTAATCATGTCGGTGCAGCAACTCACAAAATACTTGTAGTATTCAGCGTTACTCAACTGCATGCCGCCACGGCCGTTCCAGTATTTGCGGCGGTATGTACCACTTGCGCCATAACCGCCCACCGGACCGAGCCAGGCACCAATGCCTACGCCCATTTGCTTGGCAAGGTTATCTTCAGGTGTAAATCCGTTGGGGAAATTAGAGTTGAATGTCCAAGTGCCGTATGCGTCCCAGCCATCGTCCCATACAAAGGCGTATGGGGCCTTGCCATACACATCGTAGAATTTGGTTTTCCACTGGTTCATTACATTGACGCATTGGTCGCTTGTCATGTTGGCAGAGTAGTCACCCTTGGTGTTGTTGGGGTCAGATGCATCATACACACCATTATTTCCCACGGCATTGTTGCGGTCGATGTTCAGTTCATACCATGAGTTGTAAAGAGTGAACGGGCGCCAGGGCACAGCGCGTTCGCGTTCGCTATAGGCCAGGAACGAACGGCGTTGTTGGCCGGGAGCCACGAGACCTACAACCGAGCTAACCTCCCAAGTGGTGCCTTTCTTTAATGTGGTGTTACGGCGCCAATATCCCTGCATGGGCACTTCGGTCGGTGCCAGCATGTGCAAGGTGTCAATCTTGGTGTAACTGAGCTTGATTGTGCCCGATGAGGTGATGGCTTCGGTCTTCTTTGACACCATCATACGCAAGGTGTAGTCGCCCTTGTTAGGTATTGACAGGGTGTATTCGTTCTCGTTTTTAGCAGTACCCGTAAAGCCTGCATGGTAATTGGCTGTTACGACACTGCCCGAAGCGTCAAGCAGATCGACGCCTACTATGTTCAAGCGATTGGAACCCGATTGATAGTTGAATGCCACGTTGAGCGTACCTTTGTCCTCGTTAAAGCGTACGTTCATTGTCTTGGCATAGATGTTAGGATAAACCTCGTCCTGTTCAAGCACCTTGTAGGGTATTTTGTCGCTCTCAACAACAGTCCAGCTATTGGGAGTCCACTGACGGCTGACGGGCTCATCTATTTCGAATGTGGTGAGAGGTACATCGGCATTAGGATTAGCCGAAGCTACGCGGAACTCTGCACAGCAAGCGAACTTTCGGCCATTCTGTGCAGACTTAATCACCACCTTTACATATTGAGCATCAACCTGCTGCGGCAGATTAATCCACTCCTCGTCAAGCGAATAGGTCAAAGTGCCTTCGGTTTGCTTGGTCAGCGAATTGGCATCAGTACCTGTCCAGATTTCATAATCCTTTATATGTCCGTTTACGCCAACTGCCGCCTGGCGTGTTACAATGCCCACAGCACCTACCTTCTGCGCCTTTTTCATGTCAACCATGAACCAGTGCGGCATATCTTGGTTGTTGTTAGTGTAGTCTGAATGCCAGTAAGTATTAGTATTGCCATCGATAATGGCCTCAACCTTACCTGTGCCATTATCTGCGTTCCAGCCATCGGCAGTAATAGTCCATTCAGAACGGTCGTAAATTACAGGTGTTTCGGTGGTTGTGGCTTCGGTGCCGTCAGCCAGGGCCTTGCGTTGAGCAGCCTCCGCCTTTTCGGTCTTTTCGGCCACCAAATCGTAAAGCACAACGGGCACACCAATTTTCTCGCTGAACGTGATGGTACCATTGCTGCTAAAATCGCTACGCTTTGTGCCTGCTACAAAATAACGCAGCACGTATGCTCCGGCCTTGGGTATGTCGAGCGTGTACACATTATCTTTCTTCTGTCCGCCCGTAAAACCACCATGGTAGTCCTTGGCCAGCACAGTGCCATTGCCATCAACCACGTCTACGCCCACAATGTCGAGGCGGTGGCTGCCACTTGTGTACTGGAATGTCAAAGTTTGTGTGCCAGCTTTACGGAATGAAACATAGCCGCGTGTGCCCATCACGTCGTCGGGCGACACTGTATTATTGTCAACCTTGATTTCGCTTTTGCGAATATCCTCGGGCAGTTCGTCGCCTGGTTCCCAATTAAAGGACGAAGAGTTCCAGCCTGTTGGTGTAAAGCTGTCCATGCCAGCATTCGACACCTGGGCAGAGTTTACGCCCATAGGAGTCTCAAGTCCGGCAAATATTTTGTTGCTTGCCAACAAGGCGCCGCGTGTGTTACCCACAACCACAGGCACCGTTTTGGCAGCTTCATTGTCCACATTATATATCATTGGGGTGATAGACTGCATAGCCTGGTCGTCGTCAGCCGTCACCTCGAGCGTGGTGCGCAAGTAGTGTGAACCATCGCGCAACACGGCATGCCATGTCACGTTAAGCTTGTCCTTTTTGAATACGGCTTTAAGTGCCTTGCCATTGAATCTGTCAGAACCTTTAGCTGCAGCAGCATTGCCAGTGAGTTCTTCTTCCTCCACGCTTTGCAGTGTCATTTGTGAGGAAGTGAAGGTAGTGCCGTCGCCCAGCACCACTTTGAACAACTCGGTGCCGGCCTTGAGGTTCATCTCCTCGCAACCATTGAAAAAGAGTGAGCCGTCTTGTTTGACAAATTTGGCAGTTAACAAGTTGTTCTTCAAGGTATATTCGTTGCCGTCAACGGCAATGCTTGCCGTACCGGCCTGCTGAGTTTGTGGAAAAACCACCTTTTGGGCTATAATGCCTTGGCCGCTGCCTAACATAAAGCAGCAGATTGTGGCACCCATCCAACGTTTAATGTTATTATCCATATTTAGATTTGAGTAGTAAATGTTTTCATGCGGTGTTAGAGTATAGAAGCATGGGAAGTACTTGTACACTTTCCGCTTGCAAAGCTATAAATAAGTGCCGTATTGGGGGGGGTAATTATCTTAATAAATATAAAATGCGCCAAAGAATGCACGTGAAAGTCCTATAATGCTGCTTTAGATGGCGGCAATGCGTGCTTGACGACACCGTTGTCCGTGCACAATCAGAGCGACTCTTATACAAATATTTTGTGAATATGGCAAAGAAAAGAATAAAAGTCGCTACCTTTGCAAGAGCGCAAAGCACCATGGGCCAAGCATCTGATTGGATATGCAATGATATAAACAGATGTTGGCTGATTAGTGAGAATTGCAAAATACAACACAACATAAAATAAGTATACATAAAAGTATTTATGGAACTCATTGAACAACTTATTGCGCGTGCCAAAGCAAACAAGCAGCGCATTGTACTTCCTGAAGGAACGGAAGAACGTACACTTAAAGCCGCCAACCAAATATTGACCGACGGCGTGGCAGACCTCATCATTCTTGGCAATGTGGACGAAATCCATGAGCTGGCCAAGCAGTGGGGCTTGGGCAACATTGACAAGGCCACTATCATCGACCCTGCCACCAGTCCCAAGAAGGAAGAATACGCCGAACTCCTTGCCGAACTGCGCAAGAAGAAGGGCATGACCATTGAAGAAGCACGCAAAAAGGTGCTCGACCCTCTCTACTTCGGTTGCATGATTATCAAGAGCGGCGATGCTGATGGCCAGTTGGCCGGTGCACGCAACACGACAGGCAATGTGTTGCGTCCTGCCTTGCAGATTATCAAGACAGCTCCGGGCATTACTTGCGTGAGTGGTGCCATGTTGCTCCTCACCCACGCTCCCGAGTGTGGCGACAACGGCGTGCTTGTAATGGGCGACGTGGCCGTTACCCCCGTGCCCGATGCCAACCAGTTGGCCCAGATTGCTGTTTGTACCGCCCGTACCGCCAAGGCTGTGGCCGGCATAGACCCGCGTGTGGCCATGCTCAGCTTTTCTACTAAGGGTTCGGCCAAACACGAGGTTGTTGACAAGGTGGTTGAGGCCCTCGGCATAGCCAAAGAACTTGACCCCACACTCAAAATCGATGGCGAATTGCAGGCCGATGCTGCTCTCGTACCTTCGGTAGGTGCTTCAAAGGCTCCGGGCAGCGAAATAGCAGGCAAGGCTAACGTGCTGGTAGTTCCCTCGCTCGAGGTTGGTAACATTGGCTACAAACTTGTGCAGCGTCTTGGTCACGCCACAGCCATTGGCCCTATCCTTCAAGGTATTGCCCGTCCGGTGAACGACCTTTCACGCGGTTGTTCTGTCGATGATGTGTACAAGATGATTGCCATTACGGCTAACCAGGCTATCGCGGCGAAGGAAGCGGAATAATGTGCAGAGCGCATTATTGATGTGCAAATGTGAGAATGTGCAGATGTGCAAATGACAAGTTGTCTTTATTTGTTACAAGAGTCTGCACATTCACGCATTTATTCTTTACTTAATTGATAAATATTATAAAAACGTGCTGATGTGCCACCTTGAACATCAAGGCTACGCACATTTGCATATCTCCCAGCTATGAAAATTCTCGTAATCAACTGCGGCAGTTCATCTATCAAATACAAACTCTACGAGATGGACGACAAGTCGGTACTCGCCGCTGGCGGTATCGAAAAGATTGGTCTTGAAGGTTCCTTCCTCAAAACCAAAATCAACGGCGAAACAAAAATCATCGAGTCGCCCTGTCCCACCCACACCGAGGGCATCAAGCTCATGTTCGACACACTGCTCAACCCCGTTTATGGCGCAATCAAAAGCCTCGACGAAATCAGTGCTGCCGGTCACCGCATTGTGGCAGGTGGCCGCTTCACCAAGAGCCAGATTGTGACCGACGAAATGCTTCAAGAGTGGAAGCAATACATGGAACTCGCTCCGCTGCACTCTGACGCCCACCTCAAGGGCTACGTGGCAGTGAAGGAAATGCTTCCCAACTTGCCCCAGGTATTTGTGTTCGATACAGCCTTCCATCAAACCATGCCCGCCAAGGCTTACATGTACGCTGTGCCTTACAAGTACTACGAGCAGAACAATATCCGTCGTTGGGGTGCCCACGGCACAAGCCACCGCTTCGTGACAGCCCGCGTTTGCGAGGTGCTTGGCGTAAAGCCCGAGGACGTGCGCATCATTACTTGCCACATTGGCAACGGTGCGTCAGTTTCAGCTGTCAAGTATGGCAAGTGTGTCGATACCTCGATGGGTCTCACCCCGCTCGAAGGTTTGGTAATGGGCACCCGCTCAGGCGACATCGACCCCTCGGCTGTGCTTAGCATCATGAAAAAGGAGAACCTCAACCCCGACCAAATGAGCGATTTGCTCAACAAGCAGAGTGGTGTGAAGGGCATCTCAGGCATCTCAAGCGATATTCGCGAGGTAGAAGCCGGCATTCGCGAGGGTAACGAGCGCGCCAAGTTGGCCATGGAAATGTACGACTACCGCATCAAGAAGTACATTGGTGCCTATGCAGCTGCTATGGGCGGTGTAGACATCGTGGTCTTTACAGCCGGTGTGGGCGAACACCAATGGGACGTTCGTCAGGGTGCTTGCGAAGACCTCGAATTTATGGGCATCAAGATTGACGCCGAAAAGAACAAGGCCAACTGCGGCGAGGAGGAAATTATCTCTGCTCCCGACAGCAAGGTCAAGGTGGTGGTAGTGCCTACCGACGAGGAGTTGCTCATTGCCAGCGACACGCTCGACCTCGTAAAGTAGTCAAATTGTGTACTAAACACATTTGTAATATGTAAAATGTTTTAATAGGCTGCACTATTTTAGGTAGTGCAGCCTATTATTATTGTAGTCTTATTGCTACCTTTGCACTACACTCAACACATAATACGATGAAACGAATGAAGTTTTATTTGCCTCTGCTGCTTATGATCCTGGCACTGGCAAGTTGTAAAAGCAACAAAAAAGGCAACTCCGACTGGCTCAAAGAGTACGATGTAAAGGTTGCCATAGACGAAACCTTCAAACCTATAATGGACAACCTTGCACAAAGCTACGGCATGGCATACAGCGAGGCAAACATGAAACCCATATACGAGAGCGAGGATCAAGCCATTCGCGACCTCGTCAACGACAGCGTGCGTTGCATCATCGTCACACGCAAGCTTAACGACAACGAATTGACCATCATACGCTCGCACCACCTCGATGCCACACAAGCCATGATAGCTTCAGATGCCATAGCCCTGGTTGTGAACAAAGAGAACAAGGACTCACTCATCACACTCGACGAAATAAAAGGCATTGTGACAGGCAAAATAACCCGTTGGGAGCAGCTCAGCAATCACACAAAGAGCGGCGAGCTCAAATTGGTGTTCGATGCCTCAGGTTCGAGCACAGTGCGTTACATGAAAGACTCCCTCTGCAATGGAAAGGATCTCAAGGGTAACGTCTACGCCTCAGAGGGCAAATCCAATCAATCTGTGCTCGACATGGTGCAGGCCAACCCCAACATAATTGGCATAGTGGGTGCCAACTGGTTGATGGACAAGACGGGCAACGCACTTGCCAACTTTTCAAAGTTACCCTTTAATGTCATGCGCGTCAGCCGCACTGCCGACGGCACAAGCAAGTATGTGCGTCCGTACCAATACTATATAGCAACGGCCGACTATCCCCTGTTGCGCTCGGTATACATTATCCACACCGATCCGCGCAGCCAGTCGCAGCTCAAAAACTTCTTCTTCTACGCCAAGGGGCAAAAAGGGCAGACCATCATCTGCAACAACTCGCAAATGTTGCCAATCACCCCCGTACAAGTTAAAGACGTGAGCATCAAGGATTAGCCGTACTGGCAAAAATCGGCCTACAAACGGCAAAGTCTGTTTATTATTTGCTATATTTGCACGCAATTTGCCACACTACACGATCCAACATAAGGCAAATACATATTCACAGCATAATACGTAACACACAATATGAAAAAGAATTTTTTCCGCGCAGCAGCATTGTCTGCCATTCTCGCCATGAGCGTGAACGGCGCACAAGCCCAAACTCGTAACTACGAGTGCCCTCCTCTCAACCCCGAATATCAAGCACTGGCCGACCAAGTAATCAGCCTGCAGATGGAAGACCCCGAAAAGGCTGGCAAGCTCTACATGGGTCTTGAAAAGAAGGTGCAGAAAAACAAGGAAGACCTCGTATCGCTTGGTACCTACCTGCTCGAGCACAACGAACTTCAGGGTGCAAACCGTTGCGCCAAGTTGGTTTACGAAAAGGCACCCGACTACATTCCCGGCCTTATGTTCTCGGCCGAGGTGTACATGAAAATGCAGCAGTGGGGCCTCGCTGGCGGTCGTTACGACGAGGTGCTGGCCATCGACTCTACCAACATCGCTGCCATGAAGCGCAACGCCTTCGTTTATAAAAATGTAAACCCCCACGCAGCCATCGACTATTTGCTCAAAATAAAGAAGATTGACCCTGCATATACCGATGCCGACAAGGACCTGGGCGACATCTACTACAAGCTCGACGACTACGCTAAGGCTATTGCCGCATACGACACCTATTATAAGGTGACTCCCAAGGAAGCTGACAAAATTGATATCCGTGCTTGTGAAAACTACCTTCAGGCACTCTTCTCAATGTCGGTAAAGGACGAGACCAACCTCGACAAGATGATAACCATCGCCAACGAGATAAAACCCCTCGCTCCCAAAGACATCATCATTCCGCGTATGGAGTTCTTCGCCAAGTACAACAAGGTTGAAACTGCCATGGACTATGAAGGCGCGTTGAAGGCTGCCGACGAGGCTTGTGCCTACATTCGCGACAAGCAATTCCCCGACTCGGTTTACTTCTACATGGACTACGACTTCGCGGGCAAGCTTGCCAAGGAAAAAGGCGACATACCACAGGCCATCAGCTACTTTGAACAAGCTGTAAAGGACCTCGAGGCTAAAGCCGGCGACATCACCGATGAGCGTAAGAAGGCCGAAAACGAAAACAAGCGTGGTTCGTACTTCTACGAAATCTCAAACCTCTACGTGCGCAACAAGCAAGCTGACAAGGGTATTGAGGTGTACGAAAAGTACCTTGCATTGCTTGGCGACAAAGCTGACATCTCAGACAAGTATACACTCGGTACAAAATATTTTGCCGCCTACCAGCAGCAAAACAATACCCCCGAGCAAAAGCAGGTATATCACGACAAGGCCGAGGAGGCTTTCAAAGCCGTTATTGGTACCGAAACCACCAACCGCCTGCCCATCGTGCTGGCTATCCAGATGCTTGCACGTTTGAGCAATACTGACACCAACAAGCCCCTCGACCTGGTGCGCGATTACTACGTAAAGGTTATCAACGAGAGCGAGGACGAGACCATCAAGCAGAAGGCCAGCAATGCCCGTTTTGAGGCTTGCCGCTACCTGTTCTTCTACTATGTGAGCATCGACACCCCCAACAAGGTTGAAGCCACAAAGTATGCCACCATTGCCAAGAGCATTCGTCCCGACGACGACTTTGTAAAGGCTGCATTTGAGCATCTAAAGACCATGTAATTGTAACGGGTTGACAGGTGGTCAACACAGGTTAATATACGCAATAATATAAGGCAGAGGCTGTAAAGCCCAACTGCCGCGATGAAAGCGGAGTGCTCCGCCCACACTTGTGCTGCAAGGCACTGATGTGGGCGGAGCACTCTGCTTTTTTAGGGAATACACAGAAAGACATCCGTCAACGGCAGGTTGGGTGCAACAATTTTCAAAATCTGTTGTCCCTTCACGTGGGGGGCAGCACACCGGCAGCAAAAAGCTGCGCGGAGCAACTTTCGTCACTATAATTTTGCTTTTCGGAGGAGTTGTGCTAACTTTGCAAGCACGCAATACTTGCGTAGCTACCAAAAAAGCATCTAACAAAAAACTTTAACAAATTAATCACATCTACCTATGAAAATGGTAAAATGTTTTGCATTCGCCTTTGCTGCCCTCCTCACATTGGGTGCCAACATGGCCAATGCACAATCACTCTCGCCCTCAACCAAGTGGCATTGGGAAGAAGGTACTATTGTTGTTGACACTCCCGAGCGCCCTGCTGGTCAGAAGGACGTGATCAACCTTACCACTCCCAAAATTCAGACCGTACGTGTAGGCTTTGTAGGCCTCGGTATGCGTGGCCCTGGTGCCGTAGAGCGTTGGACCCACATTCCCGGTGTACAGATTGTAGCACTTTGCGACTACCAGCCCGAGCGTGCTGAGGCTTGCCAGAAGTACCTCAAGCAGGCCGGTCTTGCCCCCGCAGCAATCTATTCAGGTGCCGAAGGCTACAAAGAACTCTGCAAGCGCAACGACATCGACATCGTATATGTAGCAACCGACTGGGATCACCACTTCCCCGTAGCCAAGTTCGCTATGGAGAATGGCAAGCATACCGCCATCGAAGTCCCCTCAGCCATGAACCTCGAACAGTGCTGGGACCTCATCAACCTTTCTGAAAAGACCCGCAAGCACTGCATGATACTCGAAAATTGCTGCTACGACTGGTTTGAAATGAACACCCTCAACATGGCCCAGCACGGTGTGTTTGGTGAGGTTATCCGCGCCCAGGGTGCCTACATTCACAACCTCGACGACTTCTGGGGCTACTACTGGCAGAACCCCAATGGCTCAGACAAGGAAAACTTGCACTGGCGCATGAAGTACAACAAGGAAAACCGTGGCGACGTATACGCCACTCACGGCCTTGGCCCTGTGGCACAGGTACTCGACATTCACCGTGGCGACCGCATGAAGACACTCGTGGCCATGGACACTAAGAGCGTGCATGGCAAGGCTTATGTGGAGAAAAAGACAGGCAAGCCCTGCAACGACTTCCGCAATGGCGACCACACCACAACCCTTATCCGCACTGAGGAAGGCAAGGTAATCGAAATTCAGCACGATGTGATGAATCCCCAGCCCTACAACCGTCTCTACCAGCTCACCGGTACCAAGGGCTTTGCCAACAAGTATCCCGTAGAGGGTTATGCTGTTGACGCCAGCCAGTTGGCTTCAGCCGGTCACCAGCCCAAGGTTGACAATCTGAGCTCACACAGCTTCATGCCCGAGAGCGAAAAGCAAGCACTCGAAAAGCAGTACCAGCACCCCATTCTTAAGAAGTATGGCGAAATGGCCAAGGAAGTAGGTGGTCATGGTGGTATGGACTTCATCATGGACAGCCGTTTGGTATACTGCTTGCAGAATGGTCTGCCCCTCGACATGGACGTTTACGACCTTGCCGAATGGTGCTCACTTGCCGAGCTCGGTGCCCTCTCAATGGATCACAACTGCGCAAGTGTGGCTATTCCCGACTTTACCCGTGGTCACTGGAACGATGTGAAGGGCTTCCGTCACGCCTTTGCCTCTGCTGAGCAGGAAAAGGCTGTTGAGACAAAAGCCAGTGCCGTAACCGCAGCACAAAAGGCTGTCACTGCCAAGTTCAACCTTTGGAAACTCTACGATGACGTGAAGGCCGCCAAGGACGAGGCTTCAAAGAAGAAGGCTGAAGCTGCCTATGCCAAGGCTGTAGCCAAGGCACAAGCACAGGTTGCCAAGGCTGAAAAGTCTAAGAAGTAATCCCGATGGAGCAATCACTCAACGAGTGACCCCACAAACATTCATACCAAAAGGCCACGCTACCGGTTGCAGAAAAACCGGCAGTGTGGCCTTTGCATATCACAGTATAAACGAGTTGATGAGTTGATAAGTTGATGAGTTGATGAGATTACAAGTTGATGAGTTGATAAGTTGACATATGCTCTACACTACTTGTCACCCCGTTACCCCGTCAACAAAGAATGTGTAGCCATTCTCAAAAAAAAACACTATGCGTACTTACACCTATTCACAAATAGCCCACATTGCTCTGCCCATACTTGTCAGCACACTCATGGAGCAGCTCATTGGCACCACCGACACGGCCTTTCTTGGTCGCGTGGGCGATATAGAGCTGGGTGCTTCAGCCATAGGCAGCATCTTATTCATCGTCGTGTTCATGTTAGGCTTAGGCTTCAGCATCGGCGCGCAAATACTCATGGGGCGGCGCAACGGCGAGGGCAACTATCAGCGCATAGGCGTCATATTTTATCACAGCATCGCATTCCTGCTATTGTTAGGCGTCGTGCTGTTTGTGCTTGTTCGAACCTTCTCGCCCCACATATTGCAGCGCATCATACAGTCGCCCCGTGTGTGCGAGGCCGCCACCACTTATTTGCATTGGCGCATCATCGGCATGTTCTTTGCCTTTGTCAACGTTATGTTCCGGGCCTTCTATGTGGCCACCACCCACACACGCACCCTCACGCTCAACTCGGTTGTGATGGTGTTGAGCAACGTGTGCTTCAACTATGTGCTCATTTTCGGCCATTTCGGCGTACCCGCTTTAGGCATAGCCGGTGCAGCTATTGGCAGTAGCATGGCCGAAGGCGTTTCCACTATATTCTTCATCGTACACACCCGTCGTCACATACCATGCAGCAAGTACGGCCTCAACCGTATGCCGCGTTTGCGCTTGTCGCTCTTGGGCAAGATACTCAACCTCAGTGTTTGGACCATGGTGCAAAACTTCCTGTCGCTTTCCACATGGTTCATCTTTTTCCTCAGCATCGAGCATTTGGGCGAGGATTATTTGGCAGCCACCAACATCATACGCAGCATTTCGTCATTCACCTTCATGACAGTGGTAGCCTTTGCCTCCACAGCTGGCACACTGGTCAGCAACCTTATGGGGCAGGGTGAGCCCGATGCCGTGTGGCCCATGCTGCGCCGCACCATGCTCATGACGGCCGTGGCCCTTGCTCCGCTGCTGTTGATAGTAGCCATATTCCCCGATGCCGTCATGTCGGTGTTCACCACCGATATGCAGTTAATTGATCTCGGCCGCAGCGCACTATATGTGCTTTTAGCTTCGTATGTGTTCACCCTTCCGGCGCAAATATTGTTCAACGCGGTGAGTGCTACGGGCAACACCCGTATGGCCTTCGTCATCGAGTTATGTGCTCTGGCCGTTTATACCACCTATGTGGCGGTAGCCATCTTCAACATGCGCCTGTCGCTGCCGTGGTGCTGGGCCAGCGAGTTTGTTTACGGCATTATCGTTACAGCCCTTACATTTGCCTACATGCGCTGGTACCCGTGGCAGAACAAAAAGATATGATTTTTATTGCTTCTATATAACAAAGTTCAAATATCATCTTTGTTATTATCTCAACTTGTTTGCCATTCTGGCAAAGGGAACTGTTTGGTAAAACGTAAACAGAACGGACTCAAACATCAAACGCTGGTACTAAATGCTAGCACTAAACGCTGCCTCAAAACGCTAGCTCAGAACGCTACCTCTAAATGCTAGCACTAAACGATAGCACTAAACGCTACCTCTTAACGCTAGCACCAAACGCTACCTCTAATGGGGGCGACGCGTCCCGCGTCGGAAAAGATGCAGGTGCTATATAGTAAAGTTCGTGTCTTTCTCTTTCACTATCCCGACGCGGGACGCGTCGCCCCCATTAGTGCTAGCGTTTGGTGCTAGCGTTTGGTGCTAGTGTTTAGGGGCGTCTACACCCGGCAAAGCCCATACACCGTTTTACTACCTACAGTTTTGGAAAAGCATGGTATATCTTACATCTTACACTAATTGTATGTAATGTGTTGATTATCAGTAAATTGCGGAGTGTAAGAAACCCTCGCAGGCTCCTACACCCTACCTACACCCATCTTACACAACTGACCCACCTGCATGATAAGACGCAAAATCTGTTGCGGCAGAGCGTAAAAGCAATAACGGGCGAGCGGATTTTCTGACGGACGGACAGAAAATTCGCTCGCCCGTTGTCCATCACCTACTTTTACACTCGCGGGTGTATGTGCCAGTGTAAGATGTTTTTACAGTATCCTACACTGTGTAATGTATTGATATTCAATGTGTTGTAATCAAGTAGTGTAAGATGCAAGATACTTCGCCAAAAGCCAGGTGTATAGGCGCGTGTGCGAAAATTGCGCCCCGGTCATGACGTCAACCAGTCTGCACGCCAGACCATAATTTGGCAAAACCTTAAATCTTTCGGTGGTTGGCATGCACACATTTCGCTCCAACTTTCGAGCTATTTATGGCGTTCAAACGGAATAACTCATTTTTTTGTCGTACTTTTGTACTTATTCTAAATGTAAACACATCGCATGACTGTATCTGAATTTATCAAAAAGATATTTAGCCGTCCGCTCCTTGGCAATTGTTTGGGAGTGGTGATTGTAACCCTGTTGCTCGGCATAGGGTCGCTGGTGTTTATAGACTTTTACACCCATCATGGCGACGAGGTGATCGTGCCCAACGTTTGCGGTATGGACCAAGGCGTGGCCGAAAAGAAACTCCGGGCAATGGGCTTGCGCATGGAAGTGACAGATACGGGCTATGTGTACAATGCAGCCCCCTTCTCGGTGCTTGAGCAAAACATCAAGGCTGGCGAAAAGGTGAAACCCGGCCGTATCATTCTCATAACCATCAATGCCAACGGACCGCGACAAATAGCCATACCCGATGTGGCAGACAACTGCTCGCGTCGCGAGGCCGAGGACAAACTCAGAGTGCTCGGTTTCAAGCTGGCTGCTACCGAATATGTGGTTGGCGACCCCGAATGGGTGTACGGCATCAAGGTGAACGGACGCAGTGTGGCGGCTGGCACCAAGGTGTCTGTCACCTCACCCATCACATTGGTTGTGGGCTCGGGCGGTGTGACAGACGAGTATAATGGCAACGACAGTCTCGACTTTGTAAAGAATGCACCTCCCGAGGAGGTTGACGAACTCGAGGGCGGTGGCGATGACAGCTACGACACTCAGTCCGGCCACAGCGATAATAATACAGACAACGGGCAATAAGGCAGTAGTCTCAGCCCCAGACTTTATATAAAACAACGTATAGGCGGAAAAAAGTAAACAGATTGACAAGTTGTTAACGGATGAGTTTGCCAAGTTGCTTACCATTTTGGCTTTAACATGATAAGTAGTGTGACGCATACTTATTTGTTAACCAGTAAACTCGTCAACCCGTTAACCAAGAATTCCGCCAACGGGTATTAAACACGGCATAACACGTGGAAGACATCATGACACAGGCAGACATCAGCGAAGAACTGCCCGACTACATAGACACCGACGACATGGACGAAGAGGGTGGCGACGAAGGTGGCCAGCTCTACGAGCATTATCGCGTAGTGGCCGACAAAGGCCAACAGTTGCTGCGCGTGGACAAATTCTTGCTCGACCACCTGAAGGACACCTCGCGCAACCGCATACAGGCTGCTGCCAAGGCGGGCTTTATACACGTCAACGACAAACCGGTAAAGAGCAACTACCGTGTAAAACCATTCGACGTGGTAACCCTGCTGCTCGACCGTCCGCGTTACGAAAACAAGATTGAGGCGGAGAATATTCCGCTCGACATCGTATACGAGGATAGCGAACTACTCGTGGTAAACAAACCCGCCGGGTTGGTGGTGCACCCGGGTTGTGGCAATTACACCGGCACCCTTGTCAACGCCATAGCCTGGCACTTGAAGGACGACCCAAAGTACGACCCCAACGATCCGTCGGTGGGGTTGGTACACCGCATTGACAAGGACACGTCGGGGCTGCTTGTGGTGGCCAAGACACCCGATGCCAAGACTAAATTGGGGTTGCAGTTTTTCAACAAGACCACACGTCGCCGCTACAATGCCTTGGTTTGGGGCAACTTGGCTGATGACGAGGGCCGCATTGAGGGCAACATAGCGCGTAATCCGCGCGACCGCATGCAGATGGCCGTGTTCGACCCCTCGTCGGGCATAGGCAAGCATGCCGTGACACATTATAAGGTGCTGAAGCGCTATGGCTACGTAACCCTTGTGGAGTGTGTGCTCGAAACGGGCCGCACACACCAGATACGTGTGCACATGAAGCACATTGGCCACCCCTTGTTCAACGATGAGCGCTATGGGGGCGACCAAATTCTGCGAGGCACACAGAGCAGCACTTACAACAGTTTTATACGCAACTGCTTTGCCATTTGTCCACGACAGGCGTTGCACGCCCGCACATTGGGCTTCAAGCACCCCAAAACGGGCAAGGAAATGGACTTTACCACCGACCTCGCTGCCGACATGGTGGCTTTGCTGGCCAAGTGGGATAAATATATTGAAGGAATTAAAGCATAACGCGTTGGCGGAATTGGTAAACAAGTTGACAAGTCAACGGGCTTACAAGTAAGTTCGCATAGTCTTTTCAGGTCTCCTGCCGTTAAGGCTCAACATAATAAGCAGTGTATGTCATACTTACTTGTTAACCTGTCAACCTGTTAACCCGTGAACCAAGAATTCTGCCAACGGGTAAGCATAGCATATAGATATAGCATCATGAAACGTAACATTGCTATTGTGGCCGGAGGCGACTCCTCTGAGCACGACGTATCTCTGCGTTCGGCAGAAGGTATCATGTCCTTTATGGACAAGGACAAGTATAATTGCTACATTGTCGAAGTGACAAGCAACAACTGGAAGGTGGAGTATCACAACGAAACCTGCCATATTGACCGCGCGGACTTTTCGTTTACCGCCAAGGACGGCCGTCACACATTCGACTTTGCTTATATTACCATTCACGGCACTCCGGGTGAGAATGGCATCATGCAGGGGTATTTCGACCTTATCGGCATGCCCTATTCAACAAGCGGTGTGCTGGTTGAAGCACTGACATTCAACAAGTTTGCTTTGAACAACTTCTTGCGTGCCTACCCCGAGTTGCACATTTCCGACTCGGTGCTCATTCGCAAGGGCGACACTGTTACCACCGACACCGAGCAGCAACTGGCTGCCCGCCTTGGCATACCTTGCTTTGTCAAGCCCAATGCCGGCGGTTCAAGCTTTGGCGTGACCAAGGTGAAGCACGCCGATGCCCTGCGTGCCGCCATTGAAAAGGCAATGGTGGAAAGCGACGAGGTGATGGTTGAAAAGATGATGAGCGGCACCGAAATTACTTGCGGCTGCTTTAAGCGTGCCAATGGCGAGATTGTGACATTGCCTATTACCGAGATTGTGTGCCACGATGAGTTCTTTGACTATGATGCCAAGTACAACAACAAGTCAGACGAGATAACTCCGGCACGCATTGCTCCCGAAACGGCCCAGCGCGTTGGCGAGATGACCAAGCACATCTACCACATATTGGGTTGCTATGGCCTTATCCGCATCGACTACATCTTGTCGGGCGAGAAGGGCAATGAGCAAATTAACATGCTCGAAATCAACACCACTCCGGGCATGACCGCTACAAGTTTCATTCCGCAGCAGGTACGTGCTTCGGAATATGACATTAAGGACGTGCTGAGCGACATTATCGAAGGCAAGTTCTGCTGAATAGCTTAACTAAGGTTATGAGGTCGGCCGGCATTTAATGCCTCAGGCTGCCCTCATAGCCTTATCTTATTTTATCCCCTTCCCTCTTAAATACACTTTACTGCCATGAATATTCACGATTTCGACGCCATACGTCCCATTGAGCCTAATGAAATTGGCGCTGCCATTGACGAGCTGTTTGCCGAACCGCAGTTCTGCGCCATTGTGCAATCGTTTTTCAAAGACGTGCCTGTTGAGGCCATCAAAGCCAAGGCTAAAATGTGCCGCACTGGTTTGGAAATACAGAAGACCTTCTTCTATCCGCTCATCAAACAGCTGATGGCCAAATGTGCCAGTGGCTTGACACTCGACGCCGAGGCTATACCCGTGTCGCAGCGTGACAAGAGTTACACCTTCGTGTCGAACCACCGCGACATTGTGCTCGATTCAGCTTTGCTCGACATCTTGCTTATCGACCACCAGTTTAGCGACAGTATCGAAATAGCCATTGGCGACAACCTGCTCATTTACCCTTGGATAAAGACCCTTGTGCGCTTGAACAAGTCGTTCATAGTGCAGCGCTCGGTGGGTATGCGCGAAATGCTCATGTCGAGCAAGCGCATGAGTGAATACATGCACTTTGCCATCAAAGAGAAACATCAAGGCATTTGGATTGCACAGCGCGAGGGACGTGCCAAGGACTCGAATGACCGCACACAGGAGTCTATACTCAAAATGATGACCATGGGCGGCGAGGGCACACCACTCGACAGATTGAAGGAGTTGAACATCGTGCCGTTGAGCATATCGTATGAATATGACCCATGCGACTTTTTGAAAGCAAAGGAGTTTCAGCAAAAACGCGATGATGCCGCATTCAAGAAGAGCCGTCAGGACGACCTTGTCAATATGCAGACCGGCATATTTGGCAAAAAAGGACATGTGCATTACCGTATGGCGGAACCCGTCAATACATGGATTGACCAATATGCCGAACTGCCCAAGAACGAATTTTACAAGGCAGTGGCCGCCCGCATTGATGTGGCCATACATCAGGGCTACGAAATATATGCCAACAATTATGTGGCGCTCGACTTGCTGAATGGCAACGAGGCCCAGGCCGCACACTACACAGAGGAGCAAAAGAAGGCGTTTGAACAATATTTGCAGGAACGCATTGACACGATAGACTTGCCCAACAAGGACATCGACTTCCTGCGCGAACGCTTGCTCACCATGTATGCCAATCCGCTCATCAACCAGCTGAAGGCTAACGCTTAAGTAGGTGTTCAAAATTATTTTTACATTGAAAGTGCATTATCGGGGTGCAGATGTTTCCTTTGGGTGAGGGAGCATAGCGGGCTATGTGACCGAGGCCGAAGGAAACAGATGTGCCTCGAGAATGTGCTTTCAATGTGAAAATGACACCTGCTAATTGTACAAAATAATTTTGAGCACCTACTTAGCAATGATGAAACGAACAGCACTTTGCCTTTGGGCTTTAGTCACAGTTGTCATGCTCAATACCGCTTGCAATGGTGATGAAAAGCCTTTGCCAAACATACAGACGATGCTGGCCGACATGACACCCGACGCCAACGGGCAGGTGAGCGAACTGACGCTCGACGATGGTGGGGTGAAAACGCTCGCCAAGCCGCTGACGGGATTAAAGGCCGACAGCACATACCGTATTCGGGCTGTGTATGAGGTGCAAGCGCCGACGCGCATCTCGCTGATTGGTTGTACGCCTGTGCTGGCCGCGGCTCCCAAAGCCTACGCTGCCGACAAGGTGCGCACCGATGCCGTGAACGTTGTGTCGTGCTGGCAAGGGACTTCGTACATCAATTTGCACATAGGTATAAAGGGCACGAACACTGGTAAACACTACTTTGGTTTTAACCGGGGCGAGCTGACCGACAATGGCAATGGCACACGCACTTTGCACATCACTCTGTTGCACGACCAGCATGGCGATCCGGCATATTACACCACCGAAATGTACTTGTCGATGCCACTAAAGTCGTTGGCTGGCATGCTCCGGCCATCAACCGACAGTGTGTCGGTAAGTGTCAACACTTTTGGAGGTGTGGCACATTTTGCATTCATTTATAAAGAATAGAAACTGCTAACAGACTGTCACGACGATGATACCATTTCACCCGTTAACATTGGCAGACCGCGACCTTGTGCAGCAACGCGTGTTGCACAGTGACTACCGCTACTGCGACTACAACTTTCTGAACCTTATAGGTTGGCGCTTTATGTACGACACCGAGGTGGCCGACTATAAGGGCTGGCTGCTCTTCCGCTTCAAGGCAGATGGCCATTTGGCCTATCAAATACCCGTGGGCAATGGCGACAGAAGGGACATAATAAAGGATATGCTCGACGATGCCCAGCAACAGGGGCACCCCTTTTTGATGCTTGGCGTGTTTGAGCATGCGCTCGCGCAACTCGAAATGGCCATGCCGGGCTATTTCTTTGCCAAAGCCGACCGCAATTACTCTGAATACATTTACAGCCGCGACAAGCTCAGCACCCTTTCGGGCAAGAAGTTGCAGCCCAAGCGCAATTTTATTAACCGCTTTGTGGCGCAGCACCCCGACTATCAGTTTGTGCCGCTCACGCCCGACTTGTTTGACCGTTGTTTGGAACTTGACCATAAATGGGCCGCAGAAAAGGCCGAAGAAGAGACGCACGACAAATTTACCTACGAAGCCGAGCGACAAGCGTTGGTAACCATGTTTGATAATTGGGAGCCTACAGGCGCAAGGGGCGGTGCGCTGATTGTAGACAACGAAATAATAGCCTTTACGCTTGGTGCCGGCATCAACTACGACACCTTTGACGTTTGCATCGAAAAGGCCGACACGCAATACGAGGGTGCATTCACCATTATCAACCGCGACTTTGTGCGCAGCCTGCCAGAGCAGTACGTGTACATCAACCGCGAGGAAGACCTCGGACTGCCAGGCTTGAGGCGCTCAAAACTGTCGTATCACCCCGAACAACTGCTCCATAAATATACGGTGATGACCAAGCACCCGCTTGGCGAATAAGCCAAATAGGGTAGGGAAGACTGCTTGCCGACAAGCTTGCAAGCATGTGGCTAACGTTTCGGATTTAAGAAGAACGGACTGAACCCGAAAGATGAGTTACTTTACTTTGTCAACCCTCTAACCCCTATACCCTCTAACCCCATAACCCTCTAACCCTCTAACCCCCATGTTACTTACACCCGACGAAATAAAACAGCAAACGCGCGACCTGTGGCGCACTTGTTTCCATGACTCAGAAGAGTTTATGGACATATACTTTGAAGATAAATACACTGATGACAACAACTTGACCATACGTCACGACGGACAAGTGGTGGCTGCCACGCAACTGTTGCCGTACCGATTTACTTTTTATGGTTCGGTACTGCGTGCTGGCTATATATCAGGCTTGGCCACTCTGCCACAATTCCGCAACAAAGGTTACGCCTCGAACCTCATACACGAGGCACACCGCCGGTTGTTCAACCAAGGTGCCACACTCAGTTTTTTGATACCCGGCAGTGACGAACTGCGCAGCTTTTACGAAAAGCCCCAACATGGCGCTTTTTGGAATGCCGTGTACCGTCAGAATTTGCCTCTCGACATTACCAACGATGGCGATTACAGCAAAATAGAGGTGACACGCCCCGATGAGTGGGGCCGCGACCTGTATGTGTTCTACCACCGTCTGACCGTAGAGTTACCGTTTATGATGCACCCGTCGGAGAACGACTTCTTTGCTGCATTGTCAGATGCCGACCTCGATGATGGTTATGTGCTCGTGGCGCGTCGCAAACGTCGTATTGTAGGCGTTTGTTTGGCGGTGAAGGAGGCCGATGGCAATGTGTACATTCGCACTTTGGCCATTACCGAAAGCGCTGCGCGTGCTGCTTTTGTGGATTATCTGATGAAAGCGTGCAATGTGGACAAGGTGTATCGCCGTTTCTGTATGCCAGCTTCGCTCAAGGGCTCAGAGCCATACGCCATGGCGCGTGTGGTAAATGTACCACGCTTTTTGTCGGCCATTGCCACCCCCAATCCGGGTTTCCAACTGCACATTGGTGTGGACGGCGACCTCGATATTCCAGAAAACAATGGTTGGTATATAGTAGAGAATGGACGCGTGCGTTTGACAGACATCAAGCCCGACAGCATTGTTACACCTGGTGGCCTGGCTGCCATGTTTATGGCTGCACAACCCATGGTGATGGATATGATGCTTGACGAGTAGGCACGCTGCGTTGGGGTAATGAGTTGACAAGTTAACGGGTAAGTATGTTCAGTGCTATTTATTGTGTTAACGGCAGATGGATAGGTGTGTGATAGATGAACAAACTTACCCGTCACCCTGTCAATCTGTCAACTTGTCAACCCGTTACCCCGTCAACCTATAAAAGATTTATCTTATGAACAAACTGCGATATGGCCTTGCAATGGTGGCTGTTGCACTTTGCAGCTTGGCCTCTGCCCAAACGGCAGTAGAACTTAAACAACAATCACTCGGCAAATGGCGTATAGGTGCGGCACAGTATAGTGGCATTACTGCACTTGGCGGCAACCGCTATGCTATGGTGAGTGACAAGGAACCCACCGATGGCTTTTTCTTGTTTAGAATAGACCAAAGTGCTCTGACGGGCGATGTGACTAATGTGTACCTGGAGGGGTTCAAAGGCAACCGCTCGCCCAAGGTTGATGCCCAGGGTATATCCATACGCGATTGTGAGGGTGTGGCATATTTCCCTCAGCGCAACACACTGTTTATCAGCGGTGAGGGTGACCAGCGCATTTTAGAGTATGACATGGAAGGGCAGCCCACAGGGCGTGAACTGAATGTGCCGGACATATTCTCGTCTGAACACATTGTGTTCAACTATGGTTTCGAGGCGTTGTGCTACGACACCATAGCGCACCGATTTTGGACCACGTCGGAAAGCACACTGCCTGCCGATGGACCGGCGGCTTCGCCCACTCACCCCGGAGTGGTAAACTTGTTGCGCTTGCAGGCATTTGATGACAACCTGCAACCTGTGGCACAGTATGCCTATCGCATGGACAGGGGACGTACTGATGACTTTGGCAAGACTTATGTGTTTGGTGTGCCCGAAATAGCCCCATTGCCCGACGGCAGGCTATTGATACTTGAGCGCGAGTCGAATGTAACACATGGTGGATTGAGCAGTACGACCCGTTGCAAACTGTTTGTGGTGGACCCGCGCAATGCACACCAAATTGACAGCAGCACACCGATGAAGGACGTTGACAGCAACCACTTTCTGGATAAAAAGTTGTTGGCGGATTGGACTACTGAGGTGCAGCCTTTCAAACTGACATTTGCCAACTACGAGGGTATGTGTCTTGGTCGCACTTTGGCCGATGGTCGCATGACGCTCTTGCTGGTGAACGACTCGCAAGGGGGGTACCGCAAGGGGCCGTTCAGCCTGAAGGACTACATTAAAGTGATAGTTATAGGTAACTAACGCATCTTATTATATGAAGAAGCTGTTTGCCTTATCGGTAGTTATGGTTGCCTTGATGCTTTGTGGCTGTAACGAAATAGAGTTGCCTTCAGAAGGCTCTGGCGGCAAGGAAGATGATGATAAGGAGAATGTGACCGCGCCCGACAGTAGCGACACGTTTACCATAGCCACGCTAAGCCGGGCTGACGATGGCGAATTTATAGCACTGAAGGGCTACATCGTTGGCTACATGCCTACGAATACCATAAATAAGGTGGCTTTTAATGCCGATGATGCTGTGAATACCAACATTGTGCTGGCCGACAGGGCTGCCGAAACGGATACGAAACAGTGTGCGGGTTTGCAACTCAAGGCTGGAAGCGACGCACGTGTTGACTTGAATCTTGCAGACAATCCTACCATGTTGGGGCAGCGCATTATAGCGTATGGCTATAAAGGCACTTATTGCAACGCTCCCGGACTGAAGCAGGTGGAGGTGTATGAATTGGCTGACGATGATGATGAGGCTGACGATAGTGATGACGACAGCGGCGATGGTGGTGACAGCAAGGACGACGGTGGTGAATCGTTTCCCACTCTGGTGACAGAGGGGACTGCACAACCTTTTGAAGGGTGCTGAACTTGACATTTTCCTTCGTCAATTTAGGCTGCACCTCAGCCCCGCAAAGCAAAAAATGCATTTTTTGCTTTGCGGGGCTTTCGGTTTGCACTAACTTTGCACTCGCAAAAGACGAAACTAAAGTGAACAAGGGCTGCTATGTGAGTGCATCGTTAGCATGCACAACTGGTAAAAAACATTTTGAAGCGGCGGACAAGTGTGTCCGTTCGCTGATTTTTTGTGTCCGCACGTCGGGGAAGCCCTATACCCTGAATGATGCGGATTTTTTCGTCTTGCATAATGGCAGTTCCTTGGTACATGGCGTTTCGCCTGTTGCAGTTCTTGGCAAAGAGGCCGGGTGCGTAAAGACTACTTTACCAGTCCGATAACTCGGAGTTGTGAACTTGATAGAAACAAACAACATTATTAACAATAACATTAAAGAGCTATGAACTTTACCTTATTTGTCACTGCATTGCTGACAGGGTTGGCGTTCGTAGGTGTTGTGACGATACTGGCAAAACTGATTTCGCCGCGCAGCTATAACGCTCAGAAGGAAGAGGCATACGAGTGTGGTATTCCTACACGTGGACGCTCATGGATGCAGTTCCGCGTAGGCTACTACTTGTTCGCTATTCTCTTTCTGATGTTCGACGTTGAAACGATGTTCCTCTTCCCGTGGGCCGTCGTGATGCGCTCATTTGGCCCTGCGGGCTTGTTGAGCGTGCTCTTCTTCCTGTTTATTTTAGTTCTGGGCTTGGCTTATGCCTGGAGGAAAGGAGCGTTGAAATGGCAATGAAAAGAGCAAAAATCAAGTCGATTCCTTACGAGGAATTCAAGGACAACGAGACTTATGAAGAGCTCGTTGAACAACTCAATGCGGGCGGCGCAAACGTAATTGTGCGCAAGCTCGACGACCTCATCGACTGGGGCCGTTCAAACTCTCTTTGGCCGCTGACATTTGCTACCTCATGTTGTGGTATCGAATTTATGGCCGTGTGTGCTGCACGTTATGACATCGCACGTTTTGGTTTTGAGGTTACACGTAACTCTCCCCGACAGGCTGATGTGATATTGGTGTGCGGAACCATTACTACCAAAATGGCTCCGGTGCTTCGCCGTCTGTATGACCAGATGGCAGACCCCAAGTATGTGGTGGCTATTGGTGGTTGCTCTATTTCGGGCGGTCCGTTTACCAAGTCGTACCATGTGCTCAATGGTGTGGACAAGATTATTCCCGTCGACGTTTATGTGCCGGGTTGTCCGCCACGCCCAGAGTCATTCCTTTATGGTATGATGCAGTTGCAGCGTATTGTGAAAGTTGAAAACTTCTTCGGTACTACGAACCGCAAGCAGAAGGACCCCTTCAAGGTGACTGCCGAGGAAAAAGAAGAAACCATTTATAATCAGGAGGAAGAGGCATGAGCGAAGAATTGAAAGCTACAGCTAATAACGGCACTGAAGCACAGAAACCTGCTGCACCCGCCGCAGCTGCCAAACCTGCTGCTGCACGTCCGGCAGTGGCACGTTCTGCCGCTGCTCCTGCCAAACCTGCAGTGAATGAACTGAAACCTAAGACTGTGGCCGCTGCCGACTTGCACGCCGAAATGAAGCGCTTGCACGACGAAGAGGGCATGGACTTTTTGCTGAATTTGACAGGTGAAGACTGGCTCGAGGACGGCATTGGTGTGGTTTACCAGGTTGAGAATACCGAAAATCACAAGCAGGCTTGCGTTAAATGCGTGGTAAGTGATCGCGAAAACCCGATGATACCTTCGGTTTGTGACCTTTGGGACATTGCCAATGTGTATGAACGCGAGGTGTACGACTACTACGGCATCATCTTTACCAACCACCCTGATATGCGCCGTTTGTTCATGCGCGAGGATTGGGTAGGTTATCCCTTCCGCAAGGATAATGACCCTGAGAAGGACAACCCCTTCGACCCGCAACACATGACCAACGAGCCATTGGCAGACGTTACTTACGAATACCAGTTGGAACAGGACGGTACGGTGAAGAAGGTTGAACACCAGATTTTTGGTGAAGATGACTATGTGGTGAATATCGGTCCGCAGCACCCTTCAACTCACGGTGTGCTTCACTTCCGTGTAGACCTTGAGGGTGAAATGATTCGCAAAGTCGACCCTATACTCGGTTATATTCACCGTGGCGTGGAGAAGATTAGCGAAAGCATGACCTATCCGCAGACTCTGGCTCTGACAGACCGCTTGGATTACCTTGGTGCCATGCAGAACCGCCATGCGCTGTGCATGTGTATTGAACAGGCCATGGGTGTTGAGGTGAGCGATCGTGTGCAAGTAATTCGTACCATCATGGACGAGTTGCAGCGTATTGACTCGCACATCTTGTTCTTTGGCTGTCTTTGCCAGGACCTTGGTGCCACAACCGCCTTCCTTTATGCTTTCCGCGACCGCGAGAAAATACTCGACATATTTGAGGAAACTTGTGGCGGCCGCTTGATATTGAACTACAACACAATTGGTGGTGTGATGTATGACATTCACCCCAACTTCCAGAAACGTGTGAAGGAATTTATCAAGATTATGCGCAAGAACATTCAGGAGTATCACGACATCTTTACGGGTAACGTGATTTTCCAGAACCGTTCAAAAGGCGTGGGCGTGCTGACCAAGGAACAGGTGATAAGCTTTGGTTGTACCGGCGGTACTGGTCGTGCATCAGGCTGGCACAACGACTTGCGTAAGATTAAGCCTTATGCAGCTTATGACCGTGTGCAGTTCAACGAGATTGTACGCACCGAAGGCGACTCTTTTGCACGTTACATGATACGTCTGGACGAGATAAAGGAGAGCCTTAACATTATTGAGCAGCTCATAGACAACATTCCCGAAGGCAATTATCAGGAGAAGATGAAACCAATCATCAAGCTCCCGGTGGGCACTTTCTACAGCGAGGTGGAAGGCAGCCGTGGCCGCATGGGTGTGTTTATCGAGAGCAAGGGCGACAAGAGCCCCTACCGCTTGCACTACCGTTCGACCGGCTTGCCTCTGGTGGCCGTGATGGATACGGCTTGCAAGGGCAATATGCTTGCCGACTTGATAACAATCGGTGGTACGGTGGACTACGTTGTGCCTGATATTGACCGTTGATAGGGAGTTTTAAGTTTTGAGGTTATAAGGTTATAAAGTTACCTGACCTTATTATTACTTCTCTATCAAATCTCTAATAAATAATATAAATGCAAAAATCAGAAACTCTGTTCTCATTTGAAGGACTCAAGGTGTGGCAAGAAGCAAGACTGTTAACAAAGTTGGTTTATCAGTTCACCCTTCGATTACCTGATTATGAGAAGTACGCATTGGGAAATCAAATACGGCGTGCAATGATTTCTGTTACGTCGAACATAGCGGAAGGAAGCGCACGTTTTTCCTATAAAGAGAAAATCCATTTCCTCGAAATAGCCTATGGCTCATTGGCTGAAGTTTATAATCAGCTGGTGGTAGGCTCTGACTTGGATTATTTCTCGTTTGAGGAAATTGAGTCCTTGAAACCCGCTTTTGAGTTTGTTGCGAAACTTATCAGAGGACTGAAATATAAATTTGCAGAGAATCTAAATTCATAAGTTATACGTTCTTGGGAAATGAGCGGGTAAAGGTAACTTTATAACCTCATAACCTAAAAACTAAAAACTGTTTTATGTTTGACTTTTCATTAGTAACCTCCTGGTTGCATGGCTTTTTGATGAACACATGCGGCTTTGCCGAATGGGGTGCAATCTTGACAGAGAGCATTCTTGTGGCATTAGCCATCATCACTTTGTATGCCGTGTTTGCCATAGCCCTCATCTACATGGAGCGCAAGATTTGTGCATTCTTCCAATGCCGTCTTGGTCCGATGCGTGTAGGTAAGTGGGGCCTTCTCCAAGTGTTCAGCGATGTGTTCAAAATGCTGACCAAGGAGATTATCAGTATGCGACAGAGTGACCTTTTCCTGCACAATTTGGCTCCGTTCCTTGTTGTGACAGCCTCAATGGTCACCTTCTCGTGCTTACCCTGGAACAAGGGCGCGCAAATCATCGACTTCAATGTCGGCGTATTCTTCTTCCTCGCCATGTCGTCAATTGGTGTGGTAGGTATCCTGCTTGCCGGTTGGAGTAGTAATAACAAGTATTCGTTGATTGGTGCCATGCGTAGCGGTGCACAGATTATCAGCTACGAGTTGTCAATCGGCATGACCATGCTGGCCATGATTTGCTTGACTGGTACCATGTCGTTCAGCGAGATATGCAACGACCAGTATTTGAATGGTTGGAACATCTGCCGAGGACACATTCCGGCAGTGATCGCCTTCCTTATTTACTTGGTTGCCGGCAATGCTGAGTGTAACCGTGGCCCGTTTGACTTGCCTGAGTGCGAAAGTGAGTTGACCGCAGGTTATCACACTGAATACTCGGGTATGCACTTCGGCTATTACTACTTGGCTGAATATTTGAACCTGTTTATCTGTGCCGGTATGGCAAGCACCATTTTCCTTGGTGGTTGGGCTCCGCTTCATATCTACGGACTTGACGCCTTTAATGGTGTGATGGATTATATACCCGGTGCTGTATGGTTCATTGGCAAGACGTTCTTTGTGGTATTCTTGCTCATGTGGTTGCGTTGGACTTTCCCCCGTTTGCGTATCGACCAAATATTGTCGCTCGAGTGGAAGTACCTTGTACCCTTCAGCATGGTAAACCTCATCATCATGGCGCTTTGCGTGGCCATGGGGTGGACGTTCTAATTTTATAGTTTGGTAAGTTTAGATGTTAACGCATGCTTGGGACTTTAACTGAAAGCTCCTTAACCATGCCAAACAGTATAAGCTCATTGAACTCATTAAGCTTAAATTCATGGAAGAAAAAAGTTATATAGGTGGTGTAGTAAGTGGCTTGAAGAGCCTTGGCACTGGTTTGAAAACAACCATGCGCGAGTTCTTCACTCCGAAAATCACCGAACAATATCCCGAAAACCGTGATTCGAACAAAATGTTCGAACGCTTCCGTGGTTCGCTCACAATGCCCCATAACGAGCAGAATGAGCACAAGTGCGTGGGTTGCGGACTCTGCCAGATGGCTTGCCCTAACGGCAGTATCAAGGTGACCAGCGAGTTTTACGAGACTCCCGACGGCAAGAAAAAGAAACGCCTCGTGAAGTATGAGTACGACCTTGGTTGCTGCATGTTCTGCATGCTCTGTACACGCGCTTGCCCCCATGGTGCCATCACATTTGACCAAAGCTACGAAAATGCGGTGTTCAACCGTGCAAAGCTTGTCAAGGTGCTTAACCACCCCGGTAGCCACGTTGAAGAAAAGAAATAATTAGTATAGTTGAAAAGTTGAAAAGTAGAGAAGTTAAGAAGATGCTCATGCATTCAAACCAATGCTGAGACTTCTGCTTTTTAGAGAAAATAAGCTGCGGCTCGGCATAACATTCAAGCAAGCTTGATGTTTTGCGCTCGCCTTGCATTATTTTTCAAGAAAAGAATTCAAGGCGTGAGAATGACAAAGCATACGCTTAACTCTTAAACTTTTAACTCTTAACTTCAAAAACAATGAATTCACAAAACATCATGTTCGTCATCTTGGCTGTGCTGATGGTGCTTTCGTCGTTGGCAACAGTGCTGACCAAAAGCATCGTGCGCGCTGCCACATACCTGTTCTTTGTGCTGCTTGGCACAGCGGGCATGTATTTCTTGATGGGCTACACATTTCTCGGTGCAGCGCAGGTGATAGTTTATGCCGGCGGTATCATCGTGTTGTATGTGTTCTCTATCTTGCTGACAGAGGGTGCGAAGGATCAAGAAATCTTCAAGCGCAAAATTAAGGACGCCTCATGGGGCTTCGTGTTGAGCTTTGTAGGTTTCCTGGCCTTTGTAGGTGTGGTGCTCACGCACAATTTCAAGGCTGCAGTGCTTGCTGCACCGAGTGAGACTGCCAGTGCTGTCACAACCATTGATTCAATCGGCCGCAATATGCTATCGTCTGGCGACAACGGCTATCTCTTGCCTTTCGAGGCTGTGAGTGTGTTGCTGCTGGCCTGCATTGTGGGCGCACTGATGATTGCTCGTAAACGCTAATAAGAATAAAGTTGAAAAGTTTAGAAGTTGAAAGTTAAGGTTATACCTTTAACTGCTTAAAAGTAGTTCGTATCGTGTCGTGAAAGCGGTGCAAATTAAGATACAACGGCAAGCGAAAGGGTTACTGCTAAACTCTTAAACTCTTAAACTTTCAAACTCAACAACAAACTATTATGATTCAGATAGAATATATCCTGATTATTTCAGCCATCATGATGTTTGCGGGCGTTTTCGGCTTTCTGACACGCCGCAGCACATTGGCCATACTTTTGTCGGTAGAGCTTATGCTTAATGCCACCGACTTGAACTTTGCAGTGTTTAACCGTATGCTTTATCCCGACGGTTATGAGGGTTACTTCTTTGCACTCTTCTCTATTGCCATATCAGCAGCCGAGAGTGCCATTGCCATAGCCATCATGATCAACATCTACCGCATGATTAAGAACATTCAGGTAGGTGAGCTCGAGAAGATGAAGTGGTAAGAGAGTTTTAAGTTCTTAGGTTAGAAGGTTATAATATATGTCTTGCTAATCTGATAGCCTAAAGAACGTTTGAGAATGTTGTGAGCGACTGAAGGTAACTTTATAACCTTATAACCTCATAACCTCTAAACTACTCTTAAACTATAAAATACAATGGATTATACAATTCTTATACTTTTGCTGCCATTCTTCTCGTTTCTCCTGCTTGGAGTGTTCGGAAAATGGTTCAGCCATAAAGCAGCCGGATTGGTAGGTACAGTAGTGCTTGGTGTGGTAGCCGTCATGGCTTATTACACCGCCTTTGAGTACTTTTTCCAAACTCCGCGTACGGCAGAGGGTGTGTTGCCCACACTCATGCCATACAACTTTACATGGCTGCCCTTCTTCGTAAAGGGACTTAGCTTTAACATGGGCATCATGCTCGACCCCATTTCGGTAATGATGTTGATCGTCATCACCACGGTGTCGCTCATGGTACACATTTATTCGTTTGGCTATATGCATGGCGAACGCGGTTTCCAGCGTTACTATGCCTTCTTGAGCTTGTTCACCATGTCAATGCTCGGCCTTGTGGTAGCTACTAACATCTTCCAGATGTACATGTTCTGGGAGTTGGTAGGTGTATCATCTTACCTGCTCATTGGTTTCTACTACACTTCGCCCGCTGCCATTGCAGCCAGCAAGAAGGCATTTATCGTGACCCGTTTTGCCGACCTCTTCTTCTTGATCGGTATCCTTATTTATGGCTACTACTGCCATTCATTCGGATTTGAGTTCAACCAGGACGGTTTTGCACAAGGAGCCATGATGCTTCCCACCGCTTTGTTCCTTATGTTCATTGGTGGTGCTGGTAAGAGTGCCATGTTCCCCTTGCACATATGGTTGCCCGATGCCATGGAAGGCCCAACCCCCGTGTCGGCCCTTATCCATGCTGCCACCATGGTGGTGGCCGGTGTGTTCCAGATAGCCCGTCTGTTCCCCTTGTGGATAGAATATGCTCCTGGCACACTGCACATTGTAGCTTGGGTAGGTGCTTTCACCGCTTTCTATGCAGCGGCTGTGGCTTGCTGTCAGAGCGACATCAAGCGTGTGCTTGCATTCTCAACCATTTCGCAAATAGCCTTTATGATGGTGGCTCTCGGTGTCTGCACCGAGTTCACAACAGGTCATGAGCATGTAGGTTCGTTGGGCTATATGGCCTCAATGTTCCACTTGTTTACACACGCCATGTTCAAGGCCCTCTTGTTCCTCGGCGCAGGTTGCATCATTCATGCCGTGCATAGCAACGAAATGTCGGCCATGGGTGGTTTGCGCAAATACATGCCCATCACCCACATCACCTTCTTGATAGCTTGCTTGGCCATTTCGGGTATACCTCCCTTCTCAGGTTTCTTCTCAAAGGACGAAATTCTGACAGCAGCCTTTGCTTACATGCCCGCCATGGGTTGGATCATGACAGCTATTGCCGCCATGACAGCCTTCTACATGTTCCGTTTGTACTACGGCATATTCTGGGGCACAGAGAACAAAGCCCTGCATGCTGAGCACACCCCGCACGAGGCACCGCTCACCATGACATTCCCCTTGATGTTCCTCGCATTGGTTACCTGTGTGGCAGGTTTCATTCCCTTTGGCCACTTTGTAAGTGCTGATGGACAATTGTACGACATTCACCTCGACTGGAATGTGGCCGGCACAAGCATCATTATTGCTGTAGCCTCAATATTCCTTGCCACCTATATGTACATTGGCGAGCGCCAGCCGCAGGCCGATGCCCTTGCCGAGAAGTTTGGCAAGCTTCATCGCTGGGCCTACAAGCGCTTCTATATGGACGAGGTTTACCAATACATTACTCACCGCATTATATTTGCACACATATCAAAGCCCATTGCCTGGTTTGACCGCCATATCATCGATGGTTTCTTCAACTTCCTGGCTTGGGGTACCAATGCCCTCAGTTTCCGCATTCGTGGTTTGCAGAGTGGTTCGGTACAGGGTTATGCTTACGTATTCCTGCTCGGTACTTTGATATTGCTGGCAATTATGGCCTTTGCGTGAATTTTAAGTTGAAAAGTTGAAGGGTTGAAGTGGCAAGCATCGTTTGCTATCCTTCTAAACCCCTAAACTCCTAAGCTAAAAACAATAAACAATGAATTTCTTATCATTATTCGTATTGATTCCACTTGTCATGCTGCTCGGTTTGTGGCTGGCAAGAGATGTGAAAGGCGTACGTGCGGTGATGGTGACAGGTAGTACACTGCTGCTCATCTTGGCAGGCTATTTAACCATAACCTTCCTTGGCGATCGTGCGGCTGGAGCCACCGATGAGATGCTTTACACAGCATCGTTCAACTGGTTTGAGCCCCTTCACATCAAATATTCGGTAGGCGTTGACGGCATATCGGTGGCCATGTTGCTGCTTTCGTCAGTCATCGTGTTTACCGGTACATTTGCCTCTTGGCAACTCAAGCCCCTCACCAAGGAGTACTTCTTGTGGTTCACATTGTTGAGCCTTGGTGTGTTCGGCTTCTTCATTTCGGTAGACATGTTCGCCATGTTCATGTTCTACGAAATAGCCCTTATCCCGATGTACCTCCTTATCGGTGTGTGGGGTAGTGGTAAAAAGGAATATGCAGCCATGAAACTGACCCTCATGCTCATGGGTGGTTCAGCCTTCTTGATGTGTGGCATATTCGGCATATTCTACGGTGCCGGTGGTCAGACCATGAACATCGTCGAAATAGCCAACCACATAGGTGGTGCCCACGCTATTCCCTTTGCCCAGCAGTGCATTTGGTTCCCGCTCACATTCATTGGTTTCGGTGTGCTTGGTGCATTGTTCCCCTTCCACACATGGTCTCCCGATGGTCATGCCTCAGCCCCTACCGCCGTGTCAATGCTCCATGCCGGTGTGTTGATGAAACTTGGTGGCTACGGTTGCTTCCGCATCGCCATGTATCTTATGCCTGAGGCTGCCAACGAGTTAGGTTGGATATTCCTTATCCTCACCGGCATCTCAGTTGTTTATGGTGCATTCTCAGCATGTGTGCAGACCGACTTGAAGTATATCAACGCCTACAGTTCGGTGTCGCACTGCGGTATGGTGCTCTTCGCCATACTCATGCTCAACCAAACAGCTTGCACGGGTGCTGTGCTCCAGATGCTCAGCCACGGTTTGATGACGGCCCTGTTCTTTGCCCTTATCGGTATGATTTATGGTCGTACCCACACACGTGACATTCGCGAACTTAATGGCTTGATGCGCATCATGCCATTCCTTTCGGTAGGTTATATCATTGCCGGTTTGGCCAACCTCGGTTTGCCCGGGTTCTCTGGTTTCATCGCCGAAATGACTATCTTTGTTGGTTCGTTTGAGAATGCCGACACCTTCCACCGTGTGCTCACCATTGCAGCCTGCTGTTCAATTGTCATCACCGCTGTCTATATTTTGCGTGTGGTGGGCAAGATACTTTATGGCACCTGCACCAACGAGCATCATCTCAAACTCACCGACGCCACTTGGGACGAGCGTTTTGCTGTCATCTGCCTCATCGTGGCAGTAGCCGGCCTGGGCTTGGCTCCGTTGTGGGTGAGCGACATGATCACCACCGGTGTGGCACCTATTGTTGACCACATTCACAATGCGGCAGTAACTGTTTCATCTTCTAACCCTTTCCTCTAAATTTATAAGACAATGGATTATTCACAATTCTTATACATGCACGAAGAGTTGTCGCTTTTGGCAGTGATTGTTATCCTGTTCATAGCCGACCTCTTTATGTGTCCTGACAAAAAGAGCGGGAAAGGCGTTTACAACACAGCTTTACCCGTAATATTGCTCACCGTGCACACCTTGCTCAACCTGCTGCCCTGCAGCAGTGCCGAGCCTGCGAGTGCCTTTGGCGGCATGTACCAATACACTCCCATGATGACCATTATGAAGAGTGTGCTCAATGTGGGTACCATCATTGTGTTCCTTATGGCACACAAGTGGTTGAGCCGCAACGAGAACCTTGTAAAGCAAGGCGAGTTCTATATGCTCACCCTCTTTACACTGCTTGGTATGTATTTCATGATTTCGAGTGGCCATTTCCTCATGTTCTTCATCGGTTTGGAGTTGGCCTCTGTACCTTGCACCGCATTGGTGGCATACGACAAAAAGCGTTTTGAGAGTGCTGAGGCCGGAGCCAAGTTCATTTTGTTGGCTCTCTTCTCAAGTGCGCTTCTGCTCTATGGCGTATCGCTTATTTATGGTGCTACTGGCACACTCTATTTCAGCGAAATTGGCAGCCAGCTCGACGGTTCAGTATTCTGCATCTTCGGCATGGTATTGTTCATCACTGGCATGGGTTTCAAAATATCTTTGGTACCCTTCCATCTTTGGACAGCCGACACCTACGAGGGTGCTCCTACCTCTGTTACCGCCTATTTGAGCGTCATCTCAAAAGGTTCAGCAGCCTTTGTGCTCATGACCGTGCTCATGAAAGCCTTTGCACAGAGCGATCTGTTCTATAGCTGGAACACGGGCATGTACTGGATCATCGTGGCATCAATCACCGTGGCCAACCTCTTTGCCATTCGCCAGAACAACCTCAAGCGTTTCATGGCTTTCTCAGCCATTTCACAAGCAGGTTATTTGGTCTTGGCCATTATGGACGGCACAGCGCAAGGCATGTCAGCCCTTGTATTCTACCTTTTGGTTTACATGGCCTCTAACCTTGGCGCTTTTGCAGTAATGACCACGGTTGAGAACAACAGCGGCAAGATCAACATCAGCGATTATGACGGACTGTATAAGACCAACCCCAAATTGGCATTCCTCATGACGCTCTGCCTCTTCTCTTTGGCAGGTATCCCGCCGTTTGCAGGTTTCTTCAGCAAGTTCTTTGTGTTCATGGCAGCCTTCAAGGCAGGATACCCCCTGTTGGTATTCATTGCTTTGGCCAACACTGTTATTTCGCTTTACTACTATCTGCTCATAGTCAAAGCCATGTACATCAAGGGCAACGACACCCCGATTGCCACATTCCGTAGCGACAACTACACCCGTGTGGCTCTTGCGCTCTGCACCATTGGTGTTGTAGCACTCGGCCTTGGCGGTGTGTTCTACAACTACATTTCAGGTTTTAGCTATGGCTTGTAAACAATAGTCTGACACAACGTCTAACCTGTTGTATTAAAATCCCCCTCGGAACCCGTAGAAAAGTTCCGTGGGGGATTTCCGTCTTTTAACAAGAATGGTTTTACCGGACAGCGCTTGGTGCTTGAAGAGACGCAAACACAAATGGGGGCGACGCGTCTCGCGTCGGGATAATGAAAGAAAAGAATACAAACTCTA
>OLFZ01000274.1_pt1 | contig 59845 bp, 52 predicted proteins | sample 1604861 | NCBI WGS metagenome assembly OLFZ01 (sample SAMEA3888895, study PRJEB22519) | human gut metagenome | biome: human gut; feature: human-associated habitat; material: faeces | place: Denmark | collected 2011 | reverse complement strand
TAACGTTTGTATTTACATAAATTGACATTTTGTTTTCCTCCTGCGGAAAATCTTTAAATGGGCTTTCCTGCCCGGATACTTATTTAACGTCTTTATGTAATTTCTCTTGAGTACTTTTTTATACTTTTCTTGAAAATTTATTTATCTTACTGAATTATAGAGATTTAATATCTAAATTTTTTTGAAGTTAGGAAAGATGTTGTTTTAATTTTGAAGATTTAAGAGACTGTACAGGATTTTAAAAGGAGATTTGAATACTGCGCTGAGAACACAGCGCAGTTGAATTGAGATACTAAATTAGCCGATGATCTGACGTAACATGCAGCGTAAAGGCTCTGCAGCACCCCATAACAGCTGGTCACCTACGGTGAATGCTGATACAAAGTTCTCGCCCATGTTCATCTTACGTAGACGGCCAATAGGTACATATAATGAACCTGATACCTTAGCTGGAGTTAACTCCTTTAAGGTTACTTCCTTATGGTTAGGGATTACACGTACCCACTCGTTCTGAGATGCAATCTCTTTTTCGATGTCAGCAATTGACATATTCTGCTTTAACTTAATGGTTAAAGCCTGGCTATGGCAACGCATTGAGCTGATACGTACACAGTTACCATCGATAGGTAGTGTACCTGGAGCATAACCTAGGATCTTGTTGGCTTCTGCCTGGCTCTTCCACTCTTCACGGCTCTGACCATTATCTAACTCTTTATCAATCCATGGTAGAGCAGAACCGGCTAAAGGAGCTCCGAAATTCTGTGTTGGGAAAGAGTTATCGTTCATCTTTGCACGAACTTTTCTTTCGATGTCTAAAATTGAGCTGTGAGGATCTGCAAGTTCAGAATTTACGCAATCATATAATGCGCCCATCTGACATAACAGCTCTCGCATGTTCTTAGAACCGGCACCTGAAGCTGCCTGATAAGTCTGAGTAGAAATCCACTCTACGTTACCGGTCTTAATTAAACCTGCTAAAGCAATTAACAGTAAGCTTACTGTGCAGTTACCGCCAATATATGACTTGATGCCGTCATTTAATGCTTTATCCAGTACATCATGATTTACAGGATCTAAAATGATCTTAGTGTCATTTTCCATACGCAGTGTTGAGGCTGCATCGATCCAGTAACCATTCCAACCTGACTGACGTAAGGCTTTATACATCTTAGTTGTATAATCGCCACCCTGAGCAGTAATGATGATGTCCATTGCTTTCAATGCATCTAAATTGTATGCATCCTGTAGCACACCATAATCTTTACCGTTGAATGATGGAGCTTTCTGACCTGCCTGTGATGTTGAGAAGAACACAGCATCAATCAGAGCAAAATCATTCTCCTGCTGCATACGCTCCATTAAAACGGAGCCAACCATACCACGCCAGCCGATTAAACCAACTTTTTGCATTATATCCTCACAAAAATTGCAAAATTTTAAAAATTCATTTCAATCAATCTTATTTATCGCAGTGCGAAACAACAAATTCTCTGCTAAAAGAATCGTCGTCAGACTTTAAGAGTACTGATATTCTTCTGCCTTTTTTAATCATATCGGAAAAAAGCGGAATTTTACAGAAATTTGAAGATGCACTCTGAATGTACACATTAAGTGCACTTTCAAGATCTTTTATATTCTGAAAAGACTCTTTTGCCTTTACTACTTCAAGATCCAAAGAATTGTCATCAAGGGACACCTTCTGTAAGGTGGTGTAGAGATCAAGCTTTAAGGGTAGTTTTGCCTGAATTGCAGAAACAGAAAGTTCTTCGTCACTGCGGGTATACTCGTTATAAGCATAGTAGCCTGCGAATGCTATTATTATAATAAGAAACAGTTTTAAGTTTTTACTTATTTTTGCTAATACAGCTTTTTTTTCATTATTCATACGATTCACATGCTGCATAGCCTTCTTGTAAAAAAGACTGTCATCAGCATTTCTCCCTAATTGAACACCTTTTAATGATTTATATCGATCGGAATTTAAATCTGTATTTGACTCTGTATTAGACGGAGACAAAACATTATGGTTCTCAGAAATTACCTTTTCGTCTTGTAATTTACTGTTTTCCAGAAGGCCTTCCTGTTCAAAAGTATCTTCAAGATCTTTTAATCTGGACTTTATCTCATCAGGCAAATAACTTGCTTTTAAAGGTTTGGAGATCCGTTCTGTTCCATTTAATCGTCTTACGTGTTCCAAAGCTTTGTAAATAAGAGAAGGGCCTGCTAAATTCTCATAAGGATTTTCTTTTTTTAGATTATCAGCATTAGATACAGTTTTGCTTAAAGAAACAGCGTTTTTCAAAAGATTTGATTCTTCAGAATGTGAAGTTTCAACTTTATTAAAATCGCAGTTATTTACAAAAAGATGAACGCGATCCTCAAGAAGATCTTTTTGAAAATTCAGGTAAAGTTGTCTCTTTATTTTCATGTAAATTTTATATTTCTGTTCAATAATAAAAATTAGAGTCTGTGGATAAAAGATCTTCAACGTATTCTTAAAAATGACGATTACCTGTTTATTCTTTAACAGAACATTACCTCAAGGATCATGCTGAATTTTGCATCAGTAATAAGATGTTTTATGAATTGTTACTGACGTAATTAAAAAGACTCTCTATACATACTTTTGTGAAAAGTCATGCCAAATATTTAGTCTTGCAATTACCGTCAGGCTAACCGTTACATATCATAAATCCTTAAATGATATCCGCATTGCAAATGTTACAGTTGCAGTTTCTTATCTCAGTAAAATTACAGTACTGTGAGTCAAAGTTATAAGTATTTGCGCTCAGATTGTTAACTTCACTTTAAACTCGTTCTTGTTGTTTACTTCAATTTTTTGAAAGTCACTATACAGTCCTTCCTGCAGAACACTATGCCATAGGCATAGATGTCTGTTATCTTTGATACCATTGTAAATGGTAAGGCATAGTTCTTCTCTTCAATCTGAGATAGAGCCTCGGCTGCAAGCTCATCCATTTCCTCATCTTTTGAAGTGGCTTTAATCTCAATGATTACAGCCTTAGAATTGCGTTCTGTCTTAAAGGTAATATCTGCATAACCGTTACCTGATTCATAGTTTGAACGGAACTCAGAAATAAGACCTTCACAGCCTGAAAAGATTCCGATTAAAAAGCCATGGTAGAAATTCTCTAATGGTGCTTTAGTGGCACTGTCTCTTACGGAGACATACTTTTGCAACATGTCAAAAAAGATATCAGAGATATCCTTTGTATTTCCATTTGCAAGAGCAGATATGAGTTTTTCAGGCAGACTGTCTTTACTTACAACATTGGAAAATCTTTCTTTAATGTTGTCAGTAAAACATTCTCTGATTTCCAGATTTGGTATTCTTGCAAAGACGTTTTTATTGGTTTGACCGTCTTTATTGAGCTCTTCTTCTGTTGTCTTATCCCAGTCTAAAGTTAAATATCCTGTATGCAGTAGAAGTGACCAGAAGTCATCAGACTTGTGCTGTGACAGACAGTCATAGTTCATGGAGTCATTGAGACTGAAACTTATTGTCTTACCGTCAATTAAGTCCTGCATCTTCTGAGTGTCGGTATCGGTAAGATATCCTAAATATTCATAGACAGCATGGCCTGAGGTTGTGGCGGCCCAGTAGTTGTTTGCCTTTACAAGCTCTTTATGTCCGTTTAAATTATTTATATAGTTCTCATCAATGAAATTTATAACATCCCATGGACAGAACATCTCTTTATCACAGAACCTGTATCCGTCATAGCTGTTTTTAACAAGCTCAGCATACTCATCCATCTCATAATCTTTTAATGCCTTTAAGGTCTCTTCCTTGGTAAAGCCTATAATGCCTGTAAGAGCCAGATTCTGTGAGGTAACTGTATTTACCTTAAGATTGTTCACTCCTGTAAAGATACTGTTTTTAGCTACCTTTAAGCAGCCTGTCATTATCACTTTACCTATGACAGGCAGAAGGGTATCAGGATCTTTTTGTGGGTCTTTTAGAAAGTCTAAAAATGATGAGATTAAGGTTACCATTTCTTTGTGGTAACCATTTTCCTGAGCTTTGGCTAAAGGCACATCATACTCGTCAATTAGTATATATACAGGCTGTCTGAAGTGCTTGTAGAGCATTGAGGATAATGATTTGATTGCAGAAGTTGCATATAACTGAGCTTCATCTGTCTTTTTCAGAAAGATTTCATCACATAATAAATCAAACTTTGCCTTTTCCTTATCATCCAAAGAGGGACTGCCTCTTAGAAAACTGAATTCCTGAGCTTTTAATGCTACAACTTCAGCAAGTTTCAGATATGCATCTTCAAAATTTTTACCAAACACATTCTTTAGGGTAATGCAGATAACAGGAAACTTACCCATGTACTTTTCACAGAATGCTTTGTCCTCTGTTATTTTTGTTCCATGAAAGAGTTGATTATGTAGTGTGGTGTCTCCTGGATTGTGACTGTCTATCTTTAAAAAGGCTTCGAACATATTCATGAGCAGAGTCTTGCCAAAACGTCTTGGTCTTGTAAAAAGAAGAACAGGAGAACCGGCAAGGGAGGATGTTTTATCTGTTGAGCTTTCTTTTGAGAAAACTGTCTTTAAGTATGGCGTTTTATCAACGTAGTAACAGCCTTCTTTTCTTATCTCTGTAAAGCTTGAAGATCCTGCTGGCAGTGACTGAAATATTTTGTTGCTCATGTCGTTTTTCCAAAATATATTATTTCTAAAATGATTATACCTTAGATTTTAAACATGGCTCTAAAACGCTGACATTAATTGCTTTCCTTACTTTATTTTGTGCACAAAAAGGTATTGCGAATAATGGTTCTACATATCTTTAATTCATTTTCATTGTGTTATCATTAGTCAATTAAAAATTTAATCTTCTGCATAAATTTGGAATTCGATATGACTACTATTGTTGGTAAGGATGCTCCTTTAGAACAGAGTATTGCTCACTTTCAGGAAATACTAAAAAATTTAAAAATCTCTGTCAGAGAAAGCAACTGGCTTAATCCTTTAAATGACGTATATTCTGTACATTTAGACATTGAGTCATGTCCATCAATCTATTCAAACGGAAAAGGATCTTCTCGACTAGCAGCTCAGGCTTCAGCCTATGGCGAGCTCTTTGAAAGACTGTCAACTCATATGTCATTTTCCGATTATTATTTAGGTCTTGATAACTCCAATGCGCCCTATGTTCATTTCAAAGATGAGAAATGGACTGTCATCGATCAGAACGATCCGCAGATCCCTAATGATGTTTTAAATTCATCATTACGCAAGTTCTACTCTGAAGGTACTGATTTAAATCTTGAAGATCTGGTTGATCTGCAGTCATCAGCATTTTCACGTGGTGTCTGCTCAATTCCATTTACAAATGCCAGAAACGGTGAAGTTGTCTATTTTCCTGTAAACCTTCTAGATAACCTTTATGGTTCTAATGGTATGTCAGAGGGCAATACTGAATATGAAGCACTTGTTCAGGGACTTTCTGAAATTATAGAGCGTTATGTAAAAAAGGAAATCATTAAAAGAGGTTTAGCTCTTCCTGTAATTCCTGATGAGATCTTACAAAAATATGAAAAGTCATATAACTCATTAAAGACCTTACAAGGCGATAACTTAAAAGTTATTGCTTATGATGCCTCTTTAGGTGGTAAGTTTCCTGTAGTCTGTGTGGTTTTATTCAATCAGAGTAACGGTACTTGCTTTGCCTCATTTGGTGCCCATCCTATTTTTGAGGTTGCGCTAGACCGAACCATTACAGAGTTAATGCAGGGCCGCACTTTCAGTGATTTAGACAACTTTGATGAGCCTGATTTTGATTTAGAGAGGACTTCTGACATCGTAAATCTAGAGAGTCACTTTGTAGATTCAACAGGTATTCTGCCAATGCAGATGTTCAGAAAGATCCCTGACTATAAGTTTGTAGCCTGGGATTTTTCAGGTAACACTCAAGAACAGTACAAAGCTCTGCGCTACATGATTGCAAAATTAGGTTTTGATATTTATGTACGCTCATACCATGAACTAGGTGTATGCGTGTACAGAACTATCGTTCCAGGTATGTCTGAGATTTACCCTGTTGATGATCTTGTATACAACAATACCAACAGTGGTATTGATTTTCAGGATGCTCTTCTTTCCTTACCAGGTTCTGAAGAGACCGTTGAGACTTATGCAGACTATCTTGATGAACTTGAAAGTGAAGATATCGATAACGATGTCTTAGTTTGCCAGCTGTTAGGTATTCTGCCTGATCCTAAATCAAAGTGGGCAAGTTTAAGAATGGGTGAATTAAGATGCTTAATCGCACTTGCAGCAAAGGTTTACCCTTCAGCTTTAACCTACGCAATTTGGACTGTAAGATACAATCAAAATGACTTTTCACTAGATAAGTTATCTTTCTATCAATGCTTGATTAAAGTTTTACAGTGCAAGACTGAAGGTTCTTTAAATGAAGAGGATTACCTAGAAGGCTTTGAGCTCTTATATGGTAAAAAGACTCTTCAGAATGTCTTAGATCATGTAAATGGTAATGCTCGCTTTAATGGGCTTACAGCTTCAGATTTAAATCTAAAAGGATTTAAATCTCATCAGGAGTTAATCAGGATCTATAACATCATTAAAGATGCTCAGGAAAAGGATCTTAAAAATGATGTTCCTTTAGAAAACAAAGACGCTAAAGATAACGTAGAAGAATAAAGGAGTTAACCGTGAAAAAACATAATTTAATGAAGCTGTTTACAGTTGTAACTACAGCCACAATGTTAACTCTTTTAAATGCATGTTCTACTACTAGCTCAAATGAGGAGTTTGCAAAACTCTCAAGACAAGAGCAATTAGCTCAATTAAACAATATCAGTGAGCTAGAAGAGAACGGTAAGATTGCTTTAATCTCTCGTTATAAAAAAGCAAGATTTGCAGTTAACTGTACATATCATTACAAAAAGAATTACTTCTCATTAGAGTTTACTGGTCCCATGGGTATGCAGTATGCCATGTTAGAGGTTTATGCTAACGGCACTACCTTCTTAAAAGCTCAAGGTAAAGTTAACAAAGGTGACAGTGCAAGAGATCTGTTAAAGACTCAGTTTGGACTTGATATTCCTGTTGAGGATCTACCTGCTATCATGGTAGGTGCACCTAAAGGTGAGCTTACCTATGATGAGCAAGGCTTTGTAAAAACTGCTAAACAGGGTGAAGAATACCTTGTAACCTACAAGCAGTATCAGGCTCAAAGAAGAGGTTTACCACTGCCTACTAACTTTGAGATCCTAACTCCATTTACTCAGGTAAAAGTAAACATCAATAACGTCTTAAGGCTCAATTAACCATGAAATTAGAAGTCACTAGTCCTTGTAAGTTAAACCTGTTTTTATACATTACAGGTAAAAGACCTGACGGTTACCACAATCTGCAGACACTGTTTGTGATCTTAGATCATGGTGACAAGATGACCTTTGAAACTAGTGATAAAAATGATGAAGTAAAACTGCTTACAGACTTTGGTTTTCCTGTTGAGAAAAACTTAATCTATAAAGCTGCTATGCTTTTAAAACAGGAAACTCATTGTAAAAAAGGAGTGAATATTTCTATTGATAAAGTACTGCCTCAAGGCGGTGGTTTAGGTGGAGGTTCTGGCAATGCAGCTACTACCCTCTCTGTCTTAAACAAGTTATGGGATTTAAACTTATCTGAGGATAAGTTAATAGAACTAGGTGCTTCTTTAGGTGCTGATGTACCTATCTTTGTTAAAGGTACAACTTGTTTTGCTCAAGGTATTGGTGAAATTCTAGAACCAGTAAATGTAGAGAATAAGTACTACTTAGTTGCAACACCTGATTGCTCTGTACCTACTAGGGTTTTATTTGCATCAGACAAATTAAAAAAGGATTCCCCTGTAAGAACTTTTGATGAGCTATTGCATTCAAGATTTGATAACTGCTTTACACCTGTAGTTGTAAATGAATATTCACAGGTTAAAGAGTTATTAGATACCCTATCAGAGTTTGGTACAGCTTCAATGTCAGGTAGCGGTTCATCCTGTTTTGTTGCTTTTGACAGTTATGATCACGCAAAGTGTGCACAAATGAAAATTGATAAGCTGAATATAAAAAGTTTTATTGCCAAATCTGTAAGTAAATCTCCTGTTCTTTCAAAGCTTGAAAGCTTATAAATACTTAAGACTTGCGTAGTCTTTACTATGCAAGTTTTACTGTTTCTTCATTGCAACATATCCGTAAAAAGCTAAATTTTCCCTTTATCGATGTGATTAAAAGTTTTAAAATACGCCTAGCTTTAAGATGCTCTTAAAGCTCAATTTCTTTTTATGTCAAATCAATCAGGATCACTCATCTTATGGCTGATATGAAGCTGTTTGCCGGAAATGCAACACCGGACTTAGCTAAAAAAATCGCTGACCGTCTATACACTAGACTTGGCAATGCAACTGTTGACCGTTTTTCTGATGGAGAAGTTCACGTACAGATCAATGAGAACGTACGTGGTTGCGATATCTTCGTCATCCAGTCTACCTGTGCACCTACAAATGACAACTTAATGGAGCTTATCGTTATGATCGATGCTCTACGTCGTGCATCTGCAGGTCGTATTACCGCTGTAATTCCTTACTTCGGTTATGCTCGTCAGGACAGACGTCTTCGTTCAGCTCGTGTACCTATCACTGCTAAGGTAGTAGCTGACTTCTTATCATCAGTTGGTGTTGACCGTGTATTAACAGTTGATCTTCATGCTGAGCAGATCCAGGGCTTCTTTGATGTACCTGTAGATAACTGTTTCTCAAGCCAGATCTTCGTTGAAGACATGTTAACTTTAAACTTAAAGAATCCTTGCGTTGTATCACCAGATATGGGAGGTGTGGTTCGTGCACGTGCAATAGCTAAGTTATTAAATAACGCAGACATTGCAATCATTGATAAGCGTCGTCCACGTCCTAACGTATCTGAGGTTATGAACCTAATCGGTGAGGTAAAGGACAGAGATTGTATTATCGTTGATGACATCATCGATACTGGTGGAACCTTATGCAAGGCAGCAGCAGCTCTAAAAGAGCGTGGTGCTAAAACTGTTACCGCTTATGGCACTCACGCTGTACTGTCAGGAGATGCTTATAAGAACGTATCAGAGTCGGCATTAGATCATTTAGTAGTATCTGACTCAGTTCCAGCTCGTGACAACTTCAAGAAGTTAAAGAGCTTCCGTCAGTTAACTCTAGCTCCTATGTTAGCTGAAGCAATTCGTCGTATTAACAACGAAGAGTCAATCTCAGCAATGTTCGAGCAGAACTAATCTAAAAAATTAGTTTACCTTTAGGGCCTTACTTTTTAGTCAGGCCCTAAAAATAACAAATCCTCCTAAACTTTTGCTTGAGAGGATTATTTTTTGATTATCTAAACTATCTTTTCAAACTAAGCGTTGAATGCCTGATCAAGATCAGCAATCAGGTCATCAACGTGCTCAGTACCGATTGATAATCTGATGGTGTTGTTCTTAATACCTGCTGCCAATAACTCTTCTTCAGTCAACTGTGAGTGTGTTGTTGTAGCTGGGTGAATTACCAAGCTCTTAACATCAGCAACGTTAGCTAGTAATGAGAAGATCTTTAAGTTATCAATGAACTTGAAGGCTTCTTTTACGCCACCTTTAATCTCAAAGGTAAAGATTGATGCGCCACCGTTAGGGAAATACCTCTCATATAAAGCATGATCTGGATGATCCTTTAATGATGGATGATTTACCTTCTCAACCTTAGGATGCTTTGATAAGTACTCAATAACTTTTTTGGTATTGTAGATGTGACGGTCTAATCTTAAAGATAAGGTCTCAACACCTTGTAACAGTAAGAAAGCGTTGAATGGAGAGATAGTAGCACCAGTATCTCTTAACAGGATTGCTCTAATGTAAGTTACAAAAGCAGCTGGACCTACAGCATCAGCAAATGAAATACCGTGATAGCTTGGGTTTGGAGCTGCAATACCAGGGAATTTACCGCTCTTCTTCCAATCATATTTACCTGAATCAACGATGATGCCGCCTAAGGTTGTACCGTGACCGCCGATAAACTTGGTTGCTGAGTGAACTACGATATCAGCACCATGTTCAATTGGGCGAATTAAGTATGGGGTACCGAAGGTATTATCTACAACTAATGGTAAGTTGTGCTTGTGAGCGATAGCTGCGATTGCATCGATATCTGGAATATCACTGTTTGGGTTTCCTAAGGTCTCGATGTAGATAGCTCTAGTGTTTTCCTGAATTGCACCTTCAACAGAGCTTAAGTCATGAGCATCAACGAAGGTAGTGGTGATACCTAAACCAGGTAGAGTGTGCTCTAATAAGTTAGCACTACCACCGTAAATGGTCTTCTGAGCTACGATATGGCCACCGTTTGCAGCTAAAGCTTCAATTGTGTATGAAATTGCTGCTGCACCAGATGCTACTGCTAAAGCTGCAACACCACCTTCTAGAGCTGCGATTCTCTTTTCTAAAACATCCTGAGTTGAATTGGTTAAACGACCGTAGATGTTACCAGCATCACGTAAACCGAAACGATCAGCTGCATGCTGTGAGTTGTGGAATACGTATGAAGTAGTCTGGTAAATAGGCACTGCTCTTGAATCAGTTGCTGGATCTGCCTGTTCCTGGCCTACGTGTAACTGTAAAGTTTCAAACTTGTATGACATTTTCTGTTCCTCTTTTTATTTACTAAAACTTGAAGTGCTAGAACTAGATTTTTTATCTTTATCTAGCTTTAAAACTAATAAAAACCTTGAAGAAGTCGTTGTTTATAATTCCTATCGACTTTCTATGTTTTAAATACTAATCGTCCGAAAATGAGATATCAACAAAAAACATATACTATATAATGATGTTAAACGATAGCCTTAGGCTATAAGAATATTGACCAACTTTTGGACATAAAAAAACTCCCTTTAGTTTAGTAAAGAGAGTTCTTATTTTGTGATAATTAAATTATACAGTTACAACTGTTTTAGAATTTCAACTAAAAGCTCTGCTCTAGGTTCAACTGAGGTTAAATCAAGCCATTCCCGAGTGGTGTGACATTCACCTCCGCGTCCACCAAAAGTATCCAGAACAGGAGTACCTGTGTTACTGATGTGATTACCATCAGACACACCCCCAGATCTTATAAATTTTGGGGTGATGCTGAATTTTGTTAATGCTTTAGTTACGATTTCTTTTAATTTAGCAGTCTTTTCTGTTACCACCATGGCTGGATTTACAAGCAAAATCTTAAAGATTGCTTGAATATCCTGACCAAAAGGTATTTCAAATTCATGCTTAAATTTAGCTAAGAAGTCTTCCCACTGATCATTATTCCAGAATCGGACATCGATTCTGGCATAGCAGTCTTCAGCGATAGCATTAGCAATGGTACCGCCTTTTAATACACCAAAGTTTACAGTGACATTCTCGTTAGCTAGAGCATTAATTCTTTGAATACAGTTTGCCATAGCGTTAATAGCAGAACGACCTTTCTCAGGACAGAAGCCTGCATGAGCTCCCCTGCCCTTTAAAAAGATATCAATATGAGAAATACCCTTACGAGCTTCCGTAAAGTTATCAATCTCCTCACTGCCTTCGAAGATAAGAGCATAGTCAGACTTTTTAGCAATGCTGTCTATAAACTCTGATGAATGGGTAGAGCCTGTCTCCTCATCAGGGTTTAAGACTACAGCTACCTTTTTACCTTCTAAAGTACCATTTACAAGAGCCTTAGTAAGTCCCCACAAAATGATAAGATCACCATCTTTCATGTCGGCTACACCAGGACCATAGGCTAAATTAACCTCTCGTTTAAATGGTCTTTCTTCTGCAGTACCATGAGCAAATACCGTATCAATGTGACCTGAGAGTAGCAGATCATAATGCTCTGCGTTTTTATCATTTGTTGCAAAAACACCATGTCCTACTACATCATCAAAGGAAACTTCCTCTGCATAAAAGCCTATATCAGAAAACCACTGTACAAACTGCTTGGCAACTTTGGTTACACCTTGTGTATCTGTAGTACCTGAATCAATATTCACAACAGTTTCAAGTTTCTTTACATAATCCTCAAGATTTTCAATTGCATTTACTAAGCTCTTGCTCATAAAACCTTCTTAAAAATCAAAATGCTCTAGTTTAAAAGTGTATTTTTGAAGTTTCTCTTCATCAATATCATAGCCTATACCTTCGCGCTCAGGAATTGTGATAAAGGAGTCTTTACCAATTTCAATCTGAGGCTTGATAATGTCATCTGAAAGATAGCAGGTCGATGACATGATGTCATTTGAGTAGCGGTAGTTCTCAAGCGATGCTATTGCAAGGTTATGAGCCTGACCGATACCAGACTCTAACATAGAGCCACACCATACACCTACTCCATGCTCTTTAGCATAATCATGAATTGCTTTAGCGTTAGCTAAACCACCTACACGGGAGACCTTAATGTTAATAATCTTTAAAGCACCGATGTCTATTGCCTGTCTTGCGTCATCTAATGAATCAATACTCTCATCAAGGCAGATAGGAGTTTTCAGTTTCTTTTGCAACGCAGCATGATCAATGATGTCTTCACAACCTAGAGGTTGCTCAATTAAAGCTAAATCGTAGTTATCTAACTTTTCAAAGAGATCGATATCATCAAGGGTATAAGCTGAGTTTGCATCAACCTGCAACTCAATCTCAGGAAATTCATTACGTACAGCTTTTATGTATTCAAGATCGAAGCCAGGCTTTATCTTAACCTTGATTCGGCGGTAGCCATTTTTTTGATAGCTCTTAATGGTATCGATTAACTCTTGAGGTGTCCTTTTAATACCAATACTGATACCACCTTCAATTCTGTCCTTATTGCCACCTAATAACTGATACAGAGGCTTATGAACAGACTTTGCATAAGCATCAAAGATAGCAGTTTCTATGGCAGAGCGGGCAAAGTAATTTCTACGAACGCTTTTAAAGACCTTAGCTACATCAAAAGGATCATCTACTGTCTTTAAGTTCCGTTTTAAAAGAGGTAATAAAAACTCTTTTAAAACTAATTCACCTGAAGCTACAGTCTCTTCGTTGTAGATTGGCAGAGATAAAGCAGGATCATCTCCATAACCTGTAGCAGAATTGGTATGAACCTCTACAATTAACAGATCTTTATCTGTAATGGAGCCAAAGCTTGGAGTAAAAGGCTCATTTAAAGGTATCTTGATACGTCTTAAAGTAACTGATTCAATCTTCATAAGTTCCTCCAAAAAAGGCAACTGACGTTGCCTTTTTTACTTACTGTTTTACATCATCAAGTGACACTTGAGTTTAAGACTAGAAAACAGGGATATAACCACCATCGTAAGCATCTAGAATTGCCTTTTTAACCTCAGGGGTTAAAAATCTCTTAACGATAGTCTGATATACAGGATTATCCTTATCCTGTTGACGAGCTACGATAACGTTGATGTATGGATTGTCTTTATCCTGAACATTCTCATTAAAGATAGCATCAGATGGCTTTAGACCTGCTGAGAATGCGTTACCGCCATTGATGGCAGCAGCTGCAATATCAGGTAAGATGTTAAAGAGCACACCTGATTCAGCTTCACGGATTTCAATCTTTACGTTGTACTTGGTAATATCGGCTTTGGTTGGAACATAACCTTTAGCAGGATCAACCTCTATTAAACCAGCTGACTCTAAAAGTTTTAGAGCACGACCACCGTTAGTTAAATCTGAAGGAATACCAATAATGTCACCATCTTTGATATCTTTTACTGATTTAATCTTGTCTTTGTTGTTATAAAGACGGATAGGAGCGATAAAGGTCTTGCACAATGGCACAATCTTGTAGCCATTTTTATCAATATCATTGTTTAGATATGCTTCATGCTCGAATGCGTTTAAATCAATCTCACCATCATTTAAAGCACGGTTAGGAGTTGCATAGTCTGAGTACTTAACTAAGGTTACGTGAATTTTATCCTGCTTTAAAAGCTCATTTACTGTATCCCAGTGAGCATTGTAATCACCTACAACACCTACTTTAACCTCTTTAAAACCTTCAGGTACATCATTTGACTCAAACCAGCCTGCGTGAGCTACAGTAGCAGCTGTTGCTAAAACTAATGCTGATGTCTTTAAAAACTTTGAAAAGATCTTCATAAAATTACCTCTTGTTCATAAAATTCTGTACGTTTTTTTTTGTTCATTTATTTTGTATGTCATTTCATACATCTGTCTACTTACATAAATTACTATTTTTATACACGCTGTCAACTAATATTTAATATTTTTTCTTTATATTTCATTAAGTTATAACCAGTTATAAAAATTAACTATATGTCATAAGCATTGATTAAATGGTAGAATTGTAAAAAAGAAAATTCAAAACATTAATCACCATAAATTTACTTATCTAAATTCAATTGATTAGATAAGTAAACTTGGTTTAGAGCCTTATTTATAGGCATAACTTAGGAACAACATGATAAGACTTGAAAATATCAGTAAAGATTTTGTCGTTGATGGAAAGACTGTACATGCTGTAAAAGATGTAACTATTGAAATTGATAAAGGACAGATCTTTGGAATTATAGGTTTCTCAGGAGCAGGTAAATCTACCTTAGTGCGTTGTATTAACTTACTAGAAAGACCAACCTCTGGTAAGGTCTTTTTAGAAGACACAGAGCTTACAGCTCTGCCTTATAAAAAGTTAAGAGAAGCAAGACAAAAAATTGGCATGATCTTTCAGAGTTTCAACCTCATGCCTTCAAGAACAGTTTATGAGAATATTGAGTTACCTTTAAAACATAATGGTTACCCAAAGGATAAGAGAAAACAGAGAATTGAAGAGCTACTCTCTTTAGTAGAACTCTCTGACAAGGGTAACAACTACCCATCTCAATTATCAGGAGGTCAGAAGCAGCGTGTAGCAATTGCAAGAGCCTTAGCAGGAGATCCTAAAGTTTTACTCTGTGATGAGGCAACCTCAGCATTGGATCCTAAAACTACTTCACAGATCTTAGCATTATTAAAGAAACTCAATCAGGAGCTTAAACTTACCATTGTCATCATTACTCATCAGATGTCTGTGGTAAAAGATATCTGTGATAGAGCAGCTGTCATGGAGCAAGGTGAAGTTATCGAACAAGGCTATGTTTATGATCTGTTCTCAAATCCAAAGACTAAGCTTACCAAGTCCTTTATGGACACAGCCAATAACTTTGGCTCATTCTTTGACATTCTAGATGAGAAAGACTCTTTAGCAGATGTTGCAGATGGCACTCATATTTACCTTTTAACCTATACTGGTGATGTTGCAGGTAAGGCTTTAATGAGTGAGATCTACAAAAAATTTACTGTTGAATCTAACATTCTCTACGGCAATATTGATTACATCAAAGGTAAGCCTTTAGGAAAATTAGCTGTAAACCTTACAGGTGATAAGGACAAAATTGAAGAAGCTGTAGAGTATATTAAAAACTCAGGTGTGCAACTGGAGGTATTAAAATGATTGAGAATTTAGTTATGACTTTAATGCCTAATTTTAAACGACTCTCAGGTGAGTTCTTGCACTGCCTGCATGACACTTTTGTCATGATTGGAGTTTCAGGTACGATTGCCTGGTTCTTAGGTGTAATTTTAGGCATTATTTTAGTTACCACTAAAAAGAACGGTATTTTAGATAATAAGATTGTCTTTACTATAGCTAATAAAGTCATTGATATCTTACGTTCAATTCCTTTTATTATCCTGATGGTGCTTCTAATTCCCCTCTCAAGATTCATTGTAGGCACAGGTTCTGGTCTTCAGGGATCTTTTGTAGCTTTAGTATTCGGTACAGTACCATTCTTTGCTAGACAAATTGAATCAGTACTCTCTGATGTGGATAAAGGTCTTATTGAAGCCGCTGACGCTATGGGCTTTTCAAAACTAGAGATCATCTTTTCAGTATATTTAAAAGAAAGTATCCCTGGAATTACCAGAGTAACCATGATCACCTTTGTAAGCTTTATCGGTATTACCGCTATTGCAGGTGCCATCGGTGCTGGTGGTATTGGTGACTTTGCAGTACGCTACGGTTATCAGATGGGATACAGAGATATGATTTGGCTTACCGTAATTGTAATTTTAATTATGATAAGTATCTTCCAGTTTATAGGTAATCTCATCATTAAAAAGACTACTCACTAAGTAGTTCTCTCAAGCCTTGCTTACTCTGTACTGATTTAATCAGTACAGACTCTCTCACAAAAATAAAAGCTCATCGACTTTCGTCTTGAGCTTTTTTTTATAAGACAGATTTTAAAAAGCAAAGTTAAAAAGGATCTTCAAAAAGAAGATCTTTGAAAGAGTGTTGTTACACTTCTTGCTGACCTTTAATGATATTTAAAGCACAGCACACAGCATCAGTCCATGCCATAGCATGAGAGATGTAACCATATAAACGATCTTTTACTAAAACTAAACCTGCGTTATTAGCTACATCCATAGCATCGTTAATTCTGTGTTCAAACAGTAGCATTAAAATTCTGATAATACTGCCTAACTGACCACCGCCATTGGTATAGCAAGAAGCTACTGCATCTAAAGGGAACTCTGCAAAGGTAGCTTCCTCTGTATCATGTAAAAAGACATGCGCAAAGCGTAAGAAGCCTGCGATAAAGGCCTGAGGAGCGGTAATATCATCACAGATATCCTGAGCCATCAAATCTACAATTTTGGCAAAGTTCAATGCCTGTATAAATGGCTCATAGTTTATAAACTCTGATGAGAATGGGATCTTCTTTTGCTCATAGGTCTGCTTTTCTGTAAGTGTAAAGAGATTGTAACCTACAGAGATAGCAAGGAAATTTCTTAAATCAAACTGAGTTAGAGTCTGACTTTCACCTAAGGTCGAGCTGTTTTTGCGAATAGTTAAATTGGTTAAATGTTTTGAAGCTACCATACCTTTCATGGCTAAAGCCATTAAAGGATAGTTAGCTACAATCACGCCAATCTCTTTGACATCATAAATTGAAGAGTAGAGCTGAGCGAAAGTACGCAACATTTCATGCTGCCACTTAGGACGCTCGTTTTCATAGGTTAATAAGAAGTTATTAACTGTTCCCAGAACGTAATCAAAGTTTCTGGTTTCTTCTTTATTAAAGGAGAAAATAGAAATATGGTGTTTAAAAGCAATTGTTTTTAAAAGAGGATTCTTGTTGCGTAATGACTGAATTACAGTCATAAACTCTGCGCTTCTTTCAAAATCCACCATTAGATAATCGATACATGCAAGGATTTCGTCATTTGATGCAATCTCACCCATGGCATCAACTCTAACAGCAAAGCGCATACCCATTTTACGTAAACGTAAAATGGTATCTTTATATTCTTCTGTAAGTTCAATGGAGTTTTCAAGCCACATGATGACATGTTTAGGATCATACTTACGAGCCTGTTTTATCCACAGCACTGTAGGTACAGTAGGCACCATCAGATCATCGCAGATACCACTTAAAACTCTGATACTGCCCATGGTCATTACATCACGCAGTAATGATGGGACATTCTCTTTTCTGCAGAAACCAAAATCAAAGGTATTACCCGCTGAAAGCTCCAGACAGTAAAAATGAGTTTTACCCTTACTATCTTGAACTGCAATACGATCATAAACTCTGCACTGAAGTGATGGAGTATTAAGATCATCTAGCATCTGAGTTTTACCACGAAGATTCCAGTTATCAGCCATATTCTCTCTCAAAAATATTCTTTATTTTTATTCGTAGCCTCACTGCTTGCAGACTATTTTTTATCATGTTTTCTGTCATGCAGTTTGTCTAACAGCTTTTGATGAATGCCGTTAAAGCCACCATTGCTCATTACAAGGATTGTTGTTCCTTTAGGGCTTGCGTTTACTATTTCGGTGAGTAATTTATCAAAATCGTCAATAACATGTAGAGGCTTTTTGCACTGTTTTTCAAGCGACTTCACATCCCATTTAACAGAAGTGTTAGCATAGACAAAAATTTCATCAGCACTTTCAAAAGACTGAGCTAGAAATTCATGGTTAGCGCCCATCTTCATGGAATTTGAGCGAGGCTCAAATACAGCTACTAAACGTTTATCCTGACCTATCTTTGCTCTTAAGCCCTCTGTGGTTAACTTAATTGCTGTTGGGTGGTGGGCAAAATCGTCATAAACACTGACATCATCGACAATACCTTTTAACTCCATTCGTCTCTTTGGAAGTTTAAATGTCTCTAAGGATTTAGCAGCATCTTTAATAGAGATACCTGTATACATGGCAGCTCTAATTGCCATTAGAGCGTTGTGTACGTTGTAGGTACCAGTGCAGTTGTAATTTACAGTACAGATAAATTCCTTACCTTCATAAATATCAAAAGATGAACCATCTTTTGATTTTAAGACTGCATTCAGGTCGTTCTCATCACCGATTCGTACCACAGGAGTCCAGCAGCCCATTTCTATTACCCCATCAAGATTCTTGTCGTTATTTGGCATAACAACAAGACCTTTACCAGGTACGGTTCTTACTAAATGATGGAACTGCTTTTGAATATCTTTTACTGAATCAAAGATATCAGCATGGTCATACTCTAAGTTGTTCATAATTAGAACTGTAGGATGATAATGAACAAACTTTGAGCGCTTATCAAAGAAAGCACAGTCATACTCATCAGCTTCAATGACAAAGTACTCACTGTCAGTACTGCGTGCTGAAATTCCAAAGTTCTCAGGAATACCACCAATTAAAAAGCCTGGATTTTTACCATTATCTTCTAAGATCCAGGTCAGCATTGATGAGGTGGTAGTCTTACCGTGAGTACCAGCTACAGCCAGAACAGTCTTATTTAAAAGGTAATGCTCTTCTAACCACTGCGGTCCTGAAACATAACGGCATCTGTCATTTAGCATGCGCTCTACAACATCCATGCCTCGACGCATTACGTTACCCACTACAATTAAATCAGGCTTTTCATCTAACTGCTCAGCATCAAAGCCTGTATGTAACTTAATACCTGCGTTTGATAACTCATCTGACATTGGTGGATAAACGTTCTTATCTGATCCTGTAACGGTAAAACCAGCTTGTTTTGCAATCATGGCAATACCGCCCATAAAGGTACCGCAGATACCTAAAATATGAATATGCATGAATTTGTCCTAATCTTCTTTCTAGTATTCTCTCAAGCTTTAGGTTTCAATCTTATTGAATGACTAAATCTGATGTTTTAACTTACTGCTGTTTTGCACAGTCTAAATACTGCTTGAAGTTATCTGTATACCTAAATAGAGGTTTGCCTTTGTCATACTCGATAGTTGCAATAGCATAGCCATGCTCTTTACCCCAGTCTAGAGCCTTTTGAGCCCCCAGTACTAAAAGACCGGTATCAAGAGCATCTGACTCAAAAGCTGAGTCTGAAATAACAGTTACTGATAAAGTCTTGTGAGTTACAGGGTAACCAGTTTTAGGATCGATTGCGTGTGAAAAGATTTTGCCTGTAGTCTCATCTTTAAAGTAGTTTCGATAAGAACCTGCTGTAGTTACAGCTTTGTCTAAAGCACAGATTGGTACGAATACTCGTCTTTCAGGTGAGGTAGGATCTTCAATTCCCAAACGCCACTTTTTGCCTTTAGCGTTAACACCATATGAGCGTGAAGCACCAGCTACATTTACCATAAAGTTCTTATAGCCTTCCTTTACCAGTTTTGCAGCCACTGCATCAGCTCCTAAGCCTTCACCTACAGTTGCAAGATCAAGTTTGATGTCTTTATTGTGCTTTACTAAATAGCTCTTATTGTTTTCTGTTCTAACCTCAAACTTATCAAGACCAACCAGCTCTAAAGCCTGATTAATCTCATCTTGAGATGGAGCTTCATCTTTCTTTTTATCTTTACCAAAGCCCCACAGATTTACCAATGGACCTACAGTAATATCAGTAGCTCCTTCAATACGTCTGCCCTGATAAACAGTATCTTGAATGATCCTGCCTAGCTCATTTGAAATCTCAAAAGGTTCTGTAGATTTAAAATCATTGAATTTATATAACTCAGCGTTCTTATCAAAAGTTGAAATCTCATCGCAGATCTGCTTAAACGCACCTTCAGCTAAAGCTTTTAAACCTGCTTCTCCTCCTTTATAACCACCAACAACATTTACAGCATAGAAAGTACCCATGGTTTTGCCCTGAATGATTGTTGATGTCTGTACCTGTGCAGCAACAGTGCGTTGATTGTCTTTGTCACAAGCTGTAAGAGTTGTAACCGCAACTAATGAGGTTGAAACTACAGCAAAGAGAAAAGCGCGTGAAACAACATTAGCTAAAACTGATTTTTTTAACATTTTTGAAACCTAAAAACGAAAAAAAGCCTGCCTAATGACAGGCAAGCTTAGAAATTTTATTGTTCTTTATACGCTCTGGTGAGGAATTTCCATATTCTTAATAGCGCAATCATCTTTGCGCTTTTCTACCTTTTTACCAGCCATAGAGCACAACTGCTGACAGGTAGTACATGCACCACCATCCATGATTGAGGCTGTAGCCTCTTCTTCTGTCATCATTGGACGTCTTTTAATAAGCATACTCATTGATAAAGCTAGAACAAACAGTAAAAATACGATAAAACTTGCTACAAATACCATGTCTGTCCCCTATAATTGACTAAAACGGTTTAATTTTAGCATAAAAGCTAATTTTATGCGTCTTTGGCTAGTTTTACTTTGCGATAAAATTGCTCGTAAACAGCATAGAACAAGCGCTTTTTCTAGCTCTTCTTTTAAAGGATGATGACTGAATTGTACAGTCATCAACCTTTAGCGACTAAAATCAATAAACTCCACATAAAAGTTACTGTATTACAGGCTTTAAAGCTTCATTAGTTTTCCTTAACAAAGCGCTTTTGTGCTAGAATTAGCGCAATTATTTTCACCCCCTGTCTTTAAGATTAGCAGGCTAAATTTATTTATCAGGACTTACAATGCGTACAAGTCAATATTTACTATCTACCTTAAAAGAAGATCCTAAAGAGGCTGCTGTAGAGAGCCATCGTTTAATGTTAAGAGCTGGCATGATCCGTCAGATCGCTTCAGGTGTTTACACCTGGTTACCAACCGGTATGAGAGTGTTATCTAAAGTTAACAAGATTGTCCGTGAAGAAATGGACAAGACTGGTGCTTTAGAGATTGCCATGCCAATGGTCCAGCCTGCTGAATTGTGGAAAGAGTCAGGTCGCTATGTAAAGTACGGTCCTGAGTTATGCCGTTTTAAGGATAGAAAGCAAAACGAGTTTGCCTTAGGTCCTACCCATGAGGAAGTTGTAACTGATATTGCTCGTCGTGAAATTAAATCAGCAAGACAGTTACCATTATGCTTATACCAGATCCAGAACAAATTCCGTGATGAAATCCGTCCTCGTTTCGGTGTAATGCGTGGTCGTGAGTTCTTAATGAAAGATGCTTATTCATTCCATATTGAAAAGGCCTCTTTAGAGAAGACTTATCAGGATATGTATGATGCATATTCAAGAGTATTCACCCGTATGGGTCTTGAGTTCCGCCCAGTAGAAGCTGATACAGGTTCTATTGGTGGAAACCACTCACATGAGTTCCAGGCATTAGCTGATGCTGGTGAAGATACTATTGCTTGGTCTGATGGTTCATCATATGCTGCTAATATTGAAATGGCTGAAGCTCTAGCTCCTACTTATGATAGAGAAGCACCAGGAGCTGCTTACTCTGAGGTTGCAACACCTGGCTGTCATTCAGTTGATGATGCAGCTAAAGCTTTGGGCTTAGATTCAAAGAAAGTATTAAAGAGTCTTATCGTTCATGGCAATAAGAAAGAAGACGGTAAGTATGAGTTGGTTATGCTCTGTCTTTGTGGCAATCAGGAACTAAATGAAGTTAAAGCCATCAAGATTGATGGTATTAACGATCCTTTAGAGATGGCTTCAGAAGAAGAAATCAATGAGTTTACAGGTTCTCACACTGGTTCACTGGGTCCTGTAGGCTTTAAGGGCAGAATCTTAGTAGACAGAACTGCAGATAAGATGTCTAACTTTGCTTGTGGCGCTAACAAGACTGGCTACCACTTAATCAACGTAAACTGGGACAGAGATGTACCTAAATACGAAGTATTTGATTTACGTAATGTTGAAGATGGTGATCCTAGCCCTGATGGCAAGGGTACCTTACACCTGCGTAAAGGTATTGAGGTAGGTCAGGTATTCATGCTTGGCACTAAGTACTCAGAAGCAATGAAAGCTACTGTTAAAGATGAGAACGGTAAAGACATTCCTATGATTATGGGCTGCTATGGTATCGGTGTTACTCGTGCTATTGCTGCTGTAATTGAACAGCACCATGATGACAGAGGTATTATCTGGCCTGAAGAAATTGCTCCTTTTAAAGTTTCAATTATTGCAATTAAGCCATCTAAGTCACAGGAAGTTAAAGACGCAGCTGAAAAAATCTACAACGAACTTACCGCTCGTGGCGTAGAAGTTCTGTATGATGATCGTGATGAACGTCCTGGTGTAATGTTTGCTGATGCTGAGTTAATCGGTATACCTCACATCATCACAGTAGGTGAGAAGAGCTTAAAAGACGGCAATGTAGAGTACAAGTACAGAAGAACCGGTGATAAGGAAAACTTAAAGCTAGATTCTGCTGTAGAAACAATTCTCTCAAAGCTAGCTAAATAAGCTAAAACTGCATGAGCGACAAAAAAAACGTTCAGAATGTACATAATCTAAATGTACAAAAAGTTGTTCAGGAATGCCATCTTGTAGCAGATACTGCTAAAGATGGCTGTCCTGCTGCAACCTATGAGAAGATGGCATCACTACTAGAGGATGTCATCTCTCTGTCACCTCTTATGAACAGTGACTACCCTGTTGTTATCAACTCTATTGTCAAAGAACTCTTGAACGCTCAACAGCTAGATGATCTTATAAAGATATCTGATTATGTTGAGTTTGAGCTTATCTATATACTAAATCACTATCAAAAGTAAAATTCTAAGAGTAGATCTTCTCTTTAAATTTATATTAAAAGAATAAATTTGAACCTAGATAAAAAGTTACTTATATCTAGTATTGATAACCTAAAAGTCAGATAAAATTAAGAAAGATACAGTTTCAAAAAATAAAGGCTCATCATGGCAGATCAAAAAGAGTTCAAGTTATTACCAACTGGTGGTGATACCTTTTCTGAAATCATCTCCAAAAATAAATATTATGTCGATAAGACTTCATATCTAAGATCTGTCTTTACCGAAGATGGTAGCTCTGTACTTTTATTTACAAGACCTCGTAGATTTGGCAAAACCTTACTTATGGACATGTTTGCCGATTTCTTTCGTTTAAATTATTTAAATCCTTCAGATACATCATTTCAAGAGAAAATCTTTAATGATATGGAGATCACGAAAGATAAAGCTTTTGTTGAAAAGTACATGGGGCAGTTTCCCGTTATTTCAATTTCATTAAAAGAAATTAAGGGGATCAGCTATGAGGTTGCAAAAGGTCAACTTGTTACTCTCGTAAAGGAACTAGCAAGAACTTACAGTTTTCTTCAAAAAAGTGCAATGCTTACAGAAGACGATAAGTTGGACTTAAAGAATCTGTGTAGTGATGCTTTCTTAAAAGAACCTATTAATCAAAATAACCTTACTTCAGCTCTAAGTTTTCTGAGCTCTTGTTTGTATAAGCATTTCAAAAAACAGGTAATACTCTTAATAGATGAATATGATGTACCTTTAGCAAAAGCAGCTAGTGGTAAGTACCATAAAGAAATGGTAGAACTTATAAGTTCTTTTTTAGGGGTATTAAAAAGTACACCTAAAAACACTAATGAAGAGTCGGCACCAATATTTAAAGTAGTAATGACAGGCTGTTTAAAAGTAGCAAAGGACTCTATATTTACAGGTGTTAACAACGTTGTAGTAAATACAGTTTTGGATACACAGCCACAATATACATCAATCATAGGTTTTAATAAAAAAGAGACAAAAAAGATCTTAGAAGACTATAACCTAAGTGACTATGAATATATGGTCAAAGAGAACTATGACGGATACCGTTTCTATAATGATGAAATGTTCTGTCCATGGGATGTTATCAACTTTGTTGCTAATAACTATAAACATAAATTAAATTGTACAGAAGCAGATATTAAGCCTGACAACTACTGGATCACCAGTTCATCCTCAGATGTACTAAAGGAGTATATTGGATTTTTGAAGGAAGATATTAGACAGCAACTTCAAGATCTTGTTGATAGAAAAACTATTGAAGTAAGCATCAATGATTCTATGAATTATGATGATTTAAAACTTCATGATCCTGACGATTTCTTCTCTTTATTAGTACATACAGGTTACTTAACAGCTGTTGATAATCCTTTAAAGAATAACTACATTGTTAAAATACCAAATGAAGAAATCCTAAATTGCTTTGAGTCCAATATCAAGAAAGTCTTTGATGCCAATTTAACTTCAGGTCCTGACAAGATGGCTGATAAGTTAGCTTCAGGATTTTTAGAAGGAAATACATCAAGTGTTACTGCTATTCTAAACTCCTTGTTGACTTCATATGTATCTATCAGAGATTTAGCCACAAAATCAAAACTAGAGAACTTCTATCATGGCTTTATGACAGGAATATTTACTGTTTCTGAAAAATGGGCAAAAGAATATAAATCCAATTTTGAAGCAGGCAATGGATATGCTGATATTTCTTTTAGAAATTCAGATAAGACTAAAGTAGCCATTTTGGAACTTAAGACTGCGCCTTGCGAAAAAGACATGAAAGTGGTTGCACAAAAAGCGCTTCAGCAAATCGAAGCAAAACAATACGCAAAAGAGTTTTTAGAATTGCCAACTGTTCAATCCATTGAAACTTATGGAATTGCTTTTTTCAATAAACAATGCTTTATTATTTCAAAAAAAATAATGTAATTAAGAGTTATATATTGTAGTTTGATCCTTCACAATTTGAGTTATTTACAACCTTAATCAGACTCCATTTCTACTCTAACAAAAGGCAATCATATCATAGCTAAATAAAACTCATTTAGTGCCGACAACTATAGAAATACACCTGGTTTTGTAAAAAGGATTTAGTAAAAAATGCCAATGGAAGACAATAATAACAACAATAGCAATAACAGTAATGCAGTCGGAGCGTACTGTTATGAAATAGCAAAAAAGCTATTTCCTATTTGCAGAAGTATTACAGGTAATGGATTTAGACAATCCTTAGCTATCTTAAAAGAAGAGTTGCCTGAGATAAATGTCTTTGAAGTTCCATCAGGCACAGAAGTCTTTGATTGGACTGTACCTAAAGAGTGGAACTGTACTGAAGCTTATATTGAAGATGAAGATCACCACAGGATCATCGACTTTAAAGATAACAATCTGCATGTTTTAGGTTACTCTGCCCCCTTTGATAAAGTACTTCCATTTTCTGAACTTAAAAACTACATCTACACGCAAAAAAATCAAAAAGATGTCATTCCTTATGTAACCTCATACTATAAGGAAAGATCAGGCTTTTGCATGTCTCAGAATCAATTTGATGAATTAGCAAAACATGAAGATCAAAAATACCATGCTGTAATTAAAAGTACTTTAGATGAGCATGGATCTTTAACTTATGGTGAGTGCATTATCAAAGGTAAATCAGATAAAGAGATTTTAATCTCAACTTATCTTTGCCATCCTTCTATGGCAAATAACGAGTGTTCAGGACCTGCTTTATCCGTAGCTCTAGCAAAGTTCATTAAAGAAAAGCCTCGCTACTATACCTACAGATTTATCTACATACCTGAGACCATAGGTTCTATTACTTACCTATCAAGAAACCTTGAGGTTCTAAAGAAAAATACCGTAGCAGGCTTTGTACTGTCATGTGTTGGTGATAATCGAGATTACTCATATGTAAAAACTCGTTATGGCGATACCATTACTGATAAATTACTTGAGAATACCTTAAAGCATTTAGTACCTTCTCATAAGGCTTATTCTTTCTATCATCGAGGATCTGATGAAAGACAGTTTAATGCTCCAGGTGTAGATTTACCTGTATGCTCTGTATCTAGAACTAAATATGGAGCATATCCTGAGTATCACACCTCAAAGGACGATTTGAACTTAATTAGTCCTGAAGGCTTTGCTGGCGAATACGAGGTTATGACCAAATCTCTTTTAGTCTTAGAGAATAACTTTAAATACAGAATCAACGTATTCTGTGAGCCTCAATTAGGTAAAAGAGGACTCTACCCTACCATAAGTCAGAAAGGATCTTACAGCTCAATTATTGCTCTAAGAGATTTCATTGCTTATGCTGATGGCACTAATACCTTGTTAGATATCAGCGAACTCATCAATATTCCGGCCTATGAGTTGATATCTATAAAAGATAAACTTTTTGAAAATAAACTTATTGATATAGTGGATTAGTGTTGTAATAGGTAACTGAATGTAACAAGTTAGTTGCTTAGATTCAAGGATTTATTGTGGATATCTATTCAAAAATAGTTAGCTGTTTTGATCTGAAAAGAGGTGACTGCATTTGGCTTTCATCTGAACTTATCAAACTAGTTTTACTCTTAAAAAGAAACAATATTACTTTTGACGGTAATGCTCTTATTGAAACTTTTCAAAAGGCAGTTGGTCAAGAAGGTACTATCTTAATTCCTAACTTTTCATTTGAATTTAGTAACCATAAATTCTATGACATTAGAAAAACCAAAGGTGTTACAGGTGCTCTTGGTAATATTGCTCTTAACAGAGATGACTTTAAAAGAACCAAACATCCTATGCATTCTTTTGAGGTTTGGGGTAAAGATCAAGACTATTTAGTAACATTGGATAATAGAAACTCATTTGGCAGTGATTCTCCTTTTGCCTACTGCATATCTCATAATGTTAAGCAGATAATTCTAGGAACAGACTATGTTCATGCTATGACTTTTGTTCACTATGCTGAGGTTTCTTGTAATGTTCCATACAGATTTGCAAAAACCTTTACGGGAAAGTATGTGCATGAAGATGGTTCTGAGGAAGCGTATTCCTGTGATTATGCTGCTAGAAAGCTAGAAATACGGCCAACAGAATGTTTTAATCGTATGGGAACAATTTTAGAAAAAGCAGGAACCTCAAAGAGAATTGATACCTTAGGAATCAACAGCTATTTAGTTGATCTAGCAAAAAGCTTCCCTATCATTTGTGAAGACATTATTAGCAATCAATGTAAGAATATCTACGAATTTAACATTCCAAGAGAAGAGATTTTTACCTACTAATTGCAATTAGGTATATCACATGAAAACAAACATTCTTCAGTATCTTGAAGATACTGCAAAAAAGTATCCAGATAAAATAGCCTTTGCAGATACAACTGAAATGCTATCTTTTAAACAATTAGAAGCTAATGCCAGAACAATTGGAAGTTTTCTGTTAGAAAAGACAGCTCCTAAAAAGCCTGTTGTGATCTATATGAAAAAAGGAGCCAATAACCTCAATGCATTTTTAGGTGCTGTATATGCAGGATGTTTTTATGTTCCTATTGATAGCGGTATGCCAAAAGGTAGAGTTTCTTTAATATTATCAACACTAAATCCTAGTGTTGTAATTTATGATGACTCTACTGATAAGAATCTCAAAGAGCTTAATATACAGTGCCAATGTTTCAATTATAAAGACACACTTTCTACTACTGCAGAAAACAAAAAATTAGATATAAACTTAAAATTAAATAAAATAAGAAACAGCCACAAGAGTACCAATCTTCTGTATGTACTTTTCACCAGTGGTTCCACAGGCACACCTAAAGGTGTTACCATTTCTCACCAAAGCGTAATCGACTTTGTTGAATGGATTTGTGGTAAATACTCTTTAAATGCAGAAAACACCCTCTGCAACCAAGCTCCATTCTATTTTGATGCCTCAGTACCAGATCTTTATATTCCGTTAAAAACTGGTGCAACCGTATTTATTCCTCCTAAGATGTTCTACACCTTTCCTAAAAAGATCTTAGCCTATGTAGTCGAAAACAAAGTTAACACTTTAATTTGGGTACCATCTGCTTTGTGCAATGTAGTTAACTGCAAAGCCTTAGATTTATGTGTACCAAGTAAATTAAAACTTGTGATCTTTTGTGGCGAGGTGATGCCTTGCAAGCATCTTAATGTATGGCGTAAAGCCCTGCCTCATACAAAATTCGTTAATATGTATGGTCCAACCGAGGCTACCTATGCTTGTACCTATTATGAGATAGATAAAGAATTTTGCGATGATGACAAGTTGCCTTTAGGCAAAGCTTGTGAAAACAGTGAAATCATTTTATTAGATGAGAAAAATGCACTTGTAGCAGATGGTGAACAAGGTGAAATTTGTATTTTAGGTCAATGTCTTTCTAATGGATACTATGCTAATAAAAAGAAAACAGATGAAGCTTTTGTACAAAATCCATTAAATCTCTGTTGGAATGAGATGATGTATAGAACAGGAGATCTTGCCTATAAGAATGAAAACGGTGAGCTCATTTTTGCAGGTCGTAAAGATTTTCAAATCAAGAGACTGGGGCACAGAATTGAACTAGGAGAAATTGAAAACGCCATTCTATCAATAGATGGCATTGACTGCGCCTGTTGCATTTATAATGAAGAAAATAGCGATATTATTGGCGTGTATGTAGGTAAATTAGAAGTTGAACAATTAAGAGAACAAATCTCAAAGAAACTACTAAAGTACATGATGCCAAATCGTATTGAGAAGTTATCAAGTATGCCAATGAACCTAAATGGCAAAATTGATAGAACCAAACTAAAACAAATTTATGCTTGAGGATATTATGGAAGAACTACTAACTCTGCTGTCTCACATTAAAGAAGATGTTGACTTTAAGAACAGTGTTAATCTTGTAGAGGATGGTGTTTTAGACTCTTTAGAGATTGTAGCTATTATTGATGGAGTTGAAAAAACATTTAAGATTTCACTTGATCCTGATGATATCGATCCTAGCAATTTCCAGTCAGCTACTGCTATGTGGAATATGATAGAGAAACATTTAGCTTAGGATTGAGAAATTTAAAGGTTCTGCCTTGAAGAGGTAGGTGGGGTGGCAGAACCTTTAAAACCTTTTAGATAATTTCTAACTTACCGTCAATAGCTCCTGCTTTATCTAAAGCTTCTAGTACTGACATTAGATCACCTGGAGCTAAACCTACTTGGTTTACTGCTCTTACTAAGTCATCTAGGGTCGCACCTGTATCAAACTTGAACATCTTGCCCTTTTTCTCACTTACATTGATTTGAGAATCAGGAACAATTGCTGTCTGTCCTTGAGAGAAACTGTTAGGTTGAGATACTCTTGGATCTTCAGATACAGTAACAGTAAGACCACCATGAGTTACGGCAACTGGTTTTAGTTTTACATTGTTACCTATAACAATGGTACCAGTACGTGAATTTACTACGATTCTAGCCGCATCCTCACCTTGATCGATTTCAATGTTCTCAAGAGTTGATAGGTAAGACACTCTCTGAGAAGGATCACGTGGTGCACTTACTCTAATTGAAGCAGAATCCTGAGCTACAGCTGAACCATCACCATAAAGATCGTTAATTGCATCAACTACATTTTTAGCTGTTGTAAAGTCAGCACGATTTAAGTTAAAGACAAATGAATCAGTCTGACTGAAGTTATCTGGTACTTCGCGCTCTACAATTGCACCATTGGCAATTCTGCCTACTGTAGGAGTGTTTACAGTAACCTTTGAGCCATCAGCACCTTCTACACCTAAACCGCCTACTACCAGTGAGCCTTGAGCGATAGCATAAACGTTGCCGTCTACACCACGTAACATGGTCTGTAATAAGGTACCACCACGTAATGAGGTAGCTTCACCTATTGCTGATACAGTTACGTCAATAGTTTGACCTGTCTTTGAAAATGGAGGCATGGTAGCATGAATTGCTACAGGAGCTACGTCTTTGATCTTTAAAGAGGTACTCTCATCAATCTTGATACCAAAGTTATTTAGCATTGAGCGGAAGCTCTGCTCTGTAAACTTTGAGTTCTTTTCACCGGTACCTGCTAAACCAACTACTAGACCATAACCTAAAAGTTGGTTTTCACGAATACCTTGAATTGAAGCAATATCTTTTAATCTTGCAGCTTCTGCATCATTGATGCTTAAAGAGCTTAATACAGCTACTCCTAAGCACAATGATTTAAAAAACTTTGTTGCAATCCTCATAGTCCCCACCTTACAAAACTAGAAGAATATATTAAATGCGCTGTTAAACAGTCTAGACAGATAACCGCGTTCCTGAGTATCGGCAAAATCACCGGTTCCACCGTACTGAATTCTAGCATTGGCAATTCTCTGTGATGATACAGTGTTGTCTGAGCTGATATCAGAAGGTCTAATTAAACCGGTTACACGGACATATTCATTGCCATTGTTTAACATCAACCACTTCTCGCCTTGTACCTGCAGATTACCGTTAGAATATACCTTGACTACACTAACAGAAATCTGTCCTGACAACTGGTTTGACTGTTTTGCCTTAGCACTTCCTGAAAAATCATTGGAGTTGCTAGAAGACAGTGTTGGTGTCAAATTCTTGTAATGTAATTTCTTACTTGCAAGAGTAATGCCACCATAGTTATTGTTTCCTTCTTTTTCAAGATCAGTAGATGCATTCTTACTTGCAGAAGTTGCTTCTTCTAGGGTTACAGAGATGATATCACCAACTTTATGAGCTGATGTATCTGAATACATACCATTGTTCATGGTATAAGGATTATAGATACCACCTGTAGGTACTGCGTTGGTGTAATCCTCTTCAGGCAGCGCAGGTGCATACTTTGGATCATCAGGTTTTGCAGAGAATGTATCTAAAGCACAACCTTGTAATAGCACTAACTGTGATAAAGCAATTGCTAAAATAACCTTCTTCATTTTACCCCACCCCTATTTTAATAACCTACTTCTTACTTTACCTACCACTCATAACCTAAACTATACTGACTGGATTAAAGAGCCCATCATAGAATCTACAGTAGTTAGAACCTTTGAGTTCATTTCGTAAACACGCTGAGCCTGAATTAGATTTACTAACTCTTCAGTGACTTTTACATTAGATGTCTCCAGCATATTCTGTCTGATAACACCCATACCATCTTCACCGCCGATACCCTGCTGAGGAGCTCCTGAAGCAGTGGTCTCTAAGTAAAGGTTGTCACCGATGGACTCAAGACCTGTAGGGTTAATGAAATCTGTTACTGTGATCTGCCCTAAATCCTGTGAAGCTGTATCATTGGCTAATACAACAGATACCTGACCGTCACGACCTACTGTCAAAGAAGTGGCGTTATCTGGGACCTGGATCTGAGGTAATAAAGGATACCCCTCGCCTGAGGTTACGATAGTACCTTCTTCATTCTTGGTAAACTGACCGTTTCTTGTGTAAGCAGTGGTACCATCTGGTAACTCAATTTCGAAGAAACCACGACCTTGAATCATTAAATCAAATGAGTTGTCAGTAGTTTCAACATCACCTTGAGAGAACTGTCTTTGAGTTGCAACTACCTTGGCACCTGAACCTATCATTAAACCTTCAGGTAAATAGCTATCAGCTGATGATCTGCCACCAGGCTGATTGATCTTTTGATATAAAAGATCTTCAAATACAGCTCTACCACGCTTAAAACCAACTGTTGAGGCGTTGGCAAGGTTATTTGATGTTACAGAGATATTGGTCTGCTGCGCATCAAGACCTGTTTTACTAATCCATAGTGCTGGGATCATGTTCTACTCCTTGCTAATCGTAGCTCAATAAAGTGTTTTGACGTTCATCCATCTGACTTGCTGACTCCATCATTTTTACCTGAGTCTCATACTGTCTTTGGAGCCTGATAAGGCTTGTCAATTCTTCGACTGGGTTAACATTTGATGATTCAAGCATACCGCTTCTAACCTGTACGCTCTGATCTTCAGTCATTGCAGTGCCGTCAATGTTACGGAATAAACCGTCATAACCTTTTTCAATATTTTTATAATCATCAGGTTTTACAAGTTTGATACGACCAAATTCTTCAATTACATTTGAATCAGCGCCCTGAGGTCTACCTGAGATAGTACCGTCGTTGCTGATTTGAATATCAGATAACATTGCAGGTAATACCATAGGATCACCTGAATCAGATAAAACCTGAAGACCATTGGTAGTTCTCAAATTGCCGTTAACGTCTATTTCAAAACTACCGAATCTGGTGTAAGCTTCGTTACCTTCTTTGTCATTGACTGCAATAAAACCATCGCCATTTAAAGCAACATCTAATGGTCTATCAGTTGTCTCAATAGCACCACCATCCATGTTGTAGCCAGGTCTTTCTGTCATAGCAAAAGCTCTGGTTGGATAAGCATCGGCAAAAACAGACATAGCACGTGAATTTTCAAAGTCTGCCTTAAAACCAGTGGTGCTTGCATTAGCCAAGTTATTGCTGCGTACAGCTAAGCTATGGAAATTCTCCTTAGCACCTGACATTGCAATCCACAATAAATTATCCATTTAAAACCTCCGGAAAATGACTTTTCCTCTTACTGATGTTTTAAATGCAATAGTCGTGCCATATTCTATAAATAAGCATTCTATAGCGCTTTGAAAATTTGAAGTGATTAATACAAGATTAATATGGGGCTTAAATTGTCAGGAAAATGACTGTGCTACTGAACAAAACTACTTGAACGAATGTTATGAGGATTCTTTTTTGAGTCGTCTGCAAATTGCGCAATCTTGAAGCTTGTTTACGCTAGTTGTTTGAATTGCTATTGTGTTTTTGCAATTGAGATAAAACATAAAGAGATCCTAAAAAGTACACGTTTTAAGATCTCTTTTAACTTTAAAATGAGGTTAACTCTTATAGAGCAATCTGCTCTACCTTGTCTAAAGATACCTCGCCGTAACCTAATAAGTTTAACTTGGTGTCTGAAGTAGTCTTGCCTAATACAACTGAACCTACAGTTGCATATGTCTTTACAGGTAAGTTTACGTTCTGACCGTCCTGTGAAGCAGTAACGTTAATTGTATATTTACCTGAATCATACTTTGCACCAGTTTTCTGATCCTGTATACCATCCCAGCTAAAGTCAATTTTGCCATCTAAGGCAGCTCCTGCCTCGAAGGTTGAAACAACATTGCCGTTGCTATCAGTAATGCTGATCTTAACGTTTGAAGCACCATCACCGGCATCAATCTGAGCGGTAATAGGATTAGAGCCATCAAAGAAAGCAGTTTTAGTATCAACTAATACACTTCGACCTACCAAGCTTGAAGCTGATAAAGCAGAGCTTGATGAAATTGCATTAACTACATTATCAACGTTATTAGAAATTGTTGATAAGTTCTCAACAACTGATAACTGAGACATGGTAGTAACCATCTGGTTGTTATCAACTGGAGAGCTAGGATCTTGGTTCTGTAACTGAGTGGTTAATAACTTTAAGAAATCCGCCTGATCTAGAGAGTTATTTTTCTTGGATGTAGCCTCTGCTGCATCAGATGCAATACGGGAGGAAGTTTTACCAATTGTACTGTAATCGAAACTCATCTTGTGTTCCCCCATTGAAACCTTTGGGTGGCAAGCTTTGCCACTTTTACTTTGAATGCTGTATATGTATCAAGATATGTGCCAAAAATTTATAAAACATTTTACACAATTTTAGTTTATTGATTTTAAAGATTTTTATAAAGATATTTAGCAATCATTAATGGAAAATTAATCTTAATTATCGGGATTAATCCTTTTGACTAATTGCAATACGGCAAATTTGAACTTTGATAAATAATAGCGTTGCCACATTTGTTATTACCTAAGAAAAGTTATGGTGGGGTCAGAGCTTGGTTAACTAGAATCATTAAATTCATCTGTCATATTGATAAAGATGACATCATACTGATTTAAATGTTTCTTGTAGTCATCAAATGAAGCTATTTTTAGATTATCAAACAATGAAGAACTATCTTGATATCTTGCATAGTAAGAACAAATCATTTGAGCCGTTACAGATTTTCCAAAGCGACGGGGTCTGCTTAGACAAAAATATTAATTCTTTGTCTTTATACTTCTATTTAGGATCTCGATTAAAGGAGACTTGTCAACATATATAAGAGAGTTTAATGATTCTTGAAAAGACTCATTCCCCACATTTAAATACAGTGCCATTTTTATCTCCCCTATACGATGCTAGTAACTTTCCTCGTTCTCTACTATAAATGGATGGTTGTCTTTTTCACTGCAACTAAAATGCATACAACACCGTATCAAAAATTGGATGATGATGTTGTCTTAGCTTAAATCTGTATTGAGGCACAATGCTCTTTAAATACAAAGGTATAGTGAATAGATCCATTGGCTTATGGTAAAGGCATATTGCTAGTTTTGGCTTTAGCGTCTTTATAAGGTTTTCAGCACCTTTTAAGCAATCTAACTCAGCACCTTCTATATCCATTTTTATAAGAGTAGGTTGTCTATCTATGTACTCGTCAAGCTTTATCTGTAATGTAAGTTCGTGCTGTACGTTATCCGAGCTTACTTTACTATCTGCTAATGAAGCTCCTGCCCCACCGTCATCAGAAAAATTAACATAAGAATGGGTTAAACCTGTTGCTGCTTTTACACATTCTATATTTTTCAACTTTAGCTTATCGACGTTATTGAGTAGGATCTTGTAATTCTTAGTATCAGGTTCAAATGCTAATACAGATTTATACTTACCTTTTACAGCATCAATAAAAGAGCTAATGCTATCGCCTGTAAAGGCCCCACAGTCAACGAATACCTCATCTGTACTTAACTTAGAATCAAAAAAGTCAAAATATTCATATGGAGACTGCTCTATAGGAATATTCTTTAAGCAGGAAAGATGACCTGTTGTAAAAAAATCTATCCTGTTTTTTAAGACTGTTTTAGAGAGCTCATCATCAAACAAATCCAAAACTTCTTTTGTCTCAAAATTGATTTTGTCAGTACTGCTATCAGCTGAAAAATAATCAAAGAACTTTAGGTAATTGCACACATAAGAATCTTGATGGACAACCTCTCTTAGGTAGATAGTTGCGTAGATAAAGGCTTGGTATTCACAAGAATCAGGATCTGAGTTGTAATAAAAAGTCTGTATTGAATTTAGGATGGGATCATCTTTAATGAATTTAAGGATTTGACTCCTATATGAAGAGGCTACTACATATATTGCTTTATGATACTGTCTGTAAGCCTCATGAGGTGAACAAACTTTTACTTCAGATAACACCTTATCAGAGTTATCTTTTGTATAGCTATCGCAAAAACATTTAAGAGCATCTAAAGCATCAAAATCTTCTAAAAAGCGTTTAAAGGCAAGACCAGAACTACCTGTTCCCCAAATAACTACACCATTTTGTTTAAATTTAGTGATTGTCGATTCTAGGTTACTTGAGAGCTCTTTTCTTAACTGTTCTAATGCCTTATTCATACTCCGAAACTCCTTACATTAGGTATTCTGTTGATAGCTTATGCTTTTGCAGTGCTTTGTTTTCCAGAGCTTGGTACAAAACTTTCCCTGAACTATTTTTAGGAATATCTTCAACTATCTTAACTGTAAAAGCTGATGGATGAAGATGCGTCAAATTAGCTAAAAATGAGGTTGCTTGCTCTTTTAAGCTGCCATCTTTTAGATAAATACAAATTTTAAAATCGTTACCCGTGCAGGCAAGCTCTGTAAGATTAAATTTTTCTTTTAATAAATTCTCACATTCATCAAGATTTACTCTGTTACCAAAGATTTTTACAAATCTTTTTTTACGCCCTGTAATAAAGAAATATCCGTCATCATCAAACTTTGCAAGATCACCTGTTTTCAAAAAGCCATTATTTTCGTCGCCTAAACTTAAGTCTTCACCTGAATTAGCATAGCCTAAAGATACATTATCACCTTTATAGCAAAGCTCTCCTTCTGCATTTGGTTGTAAAACAACATTACAATTATCATCATGCAGAAAGAACTGCCCATTTGGAATGGCAATTCCAATTGAGCCGATTTTATTTAATGACATCTCTGATGGAAGATATGACATTCTTGAGGTAGCTTCTGTCTGACCATACATAACCACAAATTCTTTTAAGTACTCGTTGCAGTACTCTGTAAAAAGTTTTTGTAGTTTTTCCTCAAGATGGCCCCCTGCTTGAGTCATCTGTCTTAATGTTGGGTGTTCTTTTCTTGTAAATCTCAAACGATTTAACATTTCATAGGTGTATGGAATTCCCGAAAATGACGTTACACCACAAGTATCAAATAAGTTCCAAAACTCTTTTTGCATCAGACTTGAGTTTGTAAGTACTATTGATGCCCCTGCTTCTAGGTGGGTATTGATAACACTCAAGCCATAGGTGTAATTCATAGGAAGAGAGGTAATAGCCACATCTTTCTGGGTGATTTTTAAATATTCGATAATAGAAGCAGTGTTAGAACTTAAGTTCTTATAACTTAGCCTTACAAATTTAGGGGAACCTGTTGAACCTGAGGTAGAGAGAAGCAGAGCCAAATCGTCATGCAACTTATAGGCATTTGTATATTGAGTTTTTACTACTTTATAAGGACAAACATCCACACCAAAAGAGTAGATGGTTTTACCTAGATCATCATGGCAACTGTCTTTACAGATAACATAATCAGGCTTATATACTTCTATGATGTTATGCAAGAGCCCTTTATCGATTTTTGCATCCAATAGGATAGGTACAACTCTGTTTTGAATGCAACTTATATAGGATGCTAAAGCTCCTAGTTCGTTTTCACATAAGATCACGACAAGACATCTTTTTTGAATCCAACTGTAGATATCTTTACAGATACAGGCTAAATCAAAATATGAAACTGTTTTCTCAGACTCTAATATGAGAGCTGTTTTATTTTTATATTTCTCAAGATTAAACATTCTCTCATCCTGTTTAATTAACTCAATTTTGCTTGTTTGTCAGTTTGCTATTTTGATTAACAGAAGATTCAAACTAAACGCACTTCAACATCACGATCTTATTGTTTAGTTGAAGATCTTATCCATAGCATCTTTTATAGCCAAAGACCAAGTTTTAACATCGTGCTCACCGTCAACATCTTTGTACAATGCTTTAAGTTCATGCTTTATTGCAAGATCATAGATGTGTTTAGTTTGTTCTTTGGTTAAATAATCAAAAGATCCCGTGTAAAACATAAAATCTGTATTTTCTTTAAAAGGAAAAGTTCTTATTTCATTTTCAATTTTATTAGGACTTTGGCTGTCATCTGGTAAAAAGATCTTTTCCATATAAGGATGAACGATTTTTGATAAAGCAAAAGTCACTCTTTGATTTTTTAATCTATCATCATATGGCAAGGTATGATCATAATAACCACTAACAGCAATTAGAGTTGAGAAGAAATCTGGCTTTCTTAATATCCAAGATAAAGCACCATATGCCCCCATTGATACACCTAACACTAGGTTATCATCTCTGTTTTCAGAGATAGGCAACATATGCTTTAACATTGGATAAAGTTCCAAATCTAAAAAATCACCATACTTTCCTGCATTTGAATTTACAAAAAATGTATTAGGCAATGAAGGAGCTACTACAATTAGTTTTAAAGATTCTACATAATCTAACATAGATAATCTTTCAAAGAAGATATCCCCCGATGACATGGCACAGTGTAGCGCCCATACAGTTTTGAACTTTTTACCTATGTTTAGAATAGAGCATGGAAGAGCTACTTTGACTTCAACTGTTTCATGAAGAATTAGTGAGTCAATTTTTAAGGTCATTCTTATCATATGTAGCTCTATTGTGATTTATTAGATATTGAATGAAGGCTAGTCAAATGCTCTTTGTTCGTTCAGCAACGTTGAAATATAAGGCTCTAAATATTTAATATGGAGCTGTTGCTACATTACTTTAGTAAGCCACCATCAACTCTTAAAACTTGCCCTGTAATAAAACGAGACATATCTGATGATAGAAAAGCTACAGCATCTGCTATTTCAGAAGGTTCTGCTTTTCTTTTCATGATATTTCTTGATACAGCATCAGCTTCATCTTCTGCTGACATAGAATTTCCCATATCAGTTGATGTAAGACCTGGAGCTACAGTATTAACTCTAATTCCAAAGTTACCTAACTCTATTGCCATTCTGCGCATTGCACCTACAATGGCAGCTTTACTTGCGCTGTATTCAATATTGGCACCTCCGTCGAAGGCTGCAGATGAAGAAATAAAAACAATGCTTCCTTTTTGATTTCTCATCATTGAACGTGAGATTAGCTGTGTTACAAGAATTGATGAAAACAGATTTACTTCAAAAGTATCTTTGATTGTCGCAAGCTTAGTCATAGTAAACATATTCTGTGGGTAAGCTACACCAACATTATTTACTAAGATATCAATTGGAACTTTCTTTGAAATGATTTGTTTTACAGCAGTTTTAATCTCATCTTCAGATGAAAAATCTGCATAAAACAATTCAATTTTTACAGAATACTCTTTTTGAAGATTTTCACAGTACTCTGTAAAAACAGGATCTTCTTTACGATTTATAGCAAAACAATTGCATCCGTATTCGCAGAACTTTTCTAAGATTGCCTTTCCGATACCACGGTGAGCACCGGTAATAACAGCTGTTTTATCTTTTAGAAGATCCATTTAATGATACCTTTTAAGTTAAGACTACCCAAACTAAATCTCGATATCGTATTTCTTTAAGATCTCGATGCCTTTAGCAAATGAACTTAAATCAACAATATCATCAGTATCCATCATGATATCAAAAGCATCTTCAATTGCAGCTACTAGAGACATATGCCCTACTGAATCCCATGATTCAACGCCTTGGTATTCTAAATTTTCAACTTTATCTGCTGGAACTTCTAATGCTTCTACAAAGCAGTTTATATATTTTTCTTTATTAGTCATTTTTAGTAAATCCTATTTATGTATTTTATCTATTAACGGCAGATAAAATAGATGGTAAAGTTATGGGCTACAATATAACACAGAGTAAATTTAACGTAGATACTTTCTGCTTAAAGCAGATATCTCATAAATGGTGTTTTACTTTGCGCAAAATCATTTACAAAGAGACTATCCTTTGTGCTTTGCTTTTAATCTAGACCACCTTATTGTTTGAATAATGTAATCACATCGACATTTCTGGACATTGCATCAATCATGTCATAACCATCCCAGAAAAACTCAAGATCCATGGTATGCCCCAATGGCACAATTCTGTCTACACCACGAACGCCGTTTTGTAGTACCAATGCTTGAATTGCATTAGGATCAACTCCTAAATAAGAAATTGTCTGGCACTGTTTTTTTAGAATTGGAACAAGATCTTTTAAATCATTGGTTACGTATTCAAAGAAATAGCCTCCACTCATCTTGTAGTCTAAAACATCATCTGAAAGTTCTTTTAAAGAAACTCGCATAACAATGTTATCAGAATCTACTTTATTGACATTTTTATGGGTTAAGGCTAATTCACATAAAGCATTTAACTTGTCGACAGCAAGAATAGCCGACATGCTGTATTTTTCATCAACTAGAGACTTTAAGGCTTTAAAAAAGATATCTTGAGCATCTTTTACCTTACTACCAGTCCATACAATAAGACGAGGAGAACTGCAGGCATTTTGATCTGTAAAATAAGTATCTATGTAAAACAGTGATGCTACTTTTTTAGGATCCCGCTTTAGATATTCATCAGAGCTGATGATTGATAGTGAGTATCTATCAGGGAAAGTCATTTCTATAGAGCGTGGAGGAAGAGAAGATTTTCTTATCTCTTCAACAGTTCTATTGCCACCCCAGACAATTCTTAAATCACATATTGATGATAGATAATCATTAACTAAAAGATCATGCTCGTATCTTACAATCACGATATATTTTTTTAGAAAAGCATATTCATCTTCTAAAAGAACTTTATTGATTGCGTTACAGATTAAAGTTACCTGTTCAAAGTCTTTTGAAGATACTCTGACAATACTGATGTTTCCTGCTAATAAAGATGAGGTTAAAGATACAGCAAAATTTACAGGTACATTAGATGGCGCTATATGAAAAGCAACACCACGACCTAATTTTGATTTGTTCTCATAGCGAGTCTTTTCTTTTAATATAGATGCCTTTCTTACCCAGAATGACCATGACACCACATCAGAATATTGTTTTACATCGCGCTCAGAAAGAAGTTCATGAGAGACTCTATCTAAGAAAGAGACTACTCTTTTGTCAAACAGTTGCATCGCAGGCGTGTTTTGAGAGTTTTCAATATATTCAGCACTACCTACCAGAAAATTTACTTTTTTTAATACATCAGAATTTTGCTGCATAGGTATCACTACAACCTCTTAACTCTGCTTGTTTAATACGACCTGTCAGTTTGAAATATTTGCCTTTTCTACCACAAGGACAATCATCTTCACCTAAGATAATGCCTTCATCTTCAGTTAATAAGGAGTGGCCTGGATAAGAATGAGGTAGCACTGATACTACTTGAATAATGCCCTTCTCACCTATATTACATAATGAAAAGTCATTTGCTCTGCGAGGAATTACATCAGAGTAAATACTTGCATGTAAGTGACCACATTCACATTGAGCGTAGATACAACCAGTCTGCTCAACCATACCGTAGTGATCTACAAAATGACCGATACCAAATTGCTCATTTAAAGCTTCTCTAAAATCGTCATTTGAAATATTTAGTGACACCAGTTTCTTCCAGCCACCGCCTGTTACTAAATATGCGTTTGGAAGATTGAGCTTAACATTTAATGCTTTTAGTTTAGTATACAGATGTTGCCAAACCATGAAAGTAAAACCAAAGATCAGCATGTTCTCTTCTTTGTGTTTTTCAATAAATTCCTCAACTAGTGGTAAATTAAGCTCCATATTCTCATTTAAAGCATAGATACAGTCTCTGCCAAACATTCGTAAACCTAGTATGGCAGCACCTCTTGCTGAGAACATGTTTCTGTCTTTGACGACATTAGGTGAATCAATGATTAACATTGGCAATCTCTTGTTGCCAATGAAGTTAGACATGATCTTAATTAGAGCTTTTTGCTGGTTACTTGCTGTTTCCTTATCAACAAAGATCTTTGAAACAGCCTGACCTGATGTACCTGATGACGTCATAGTCTTAAAGACATCTTTACGAGGTACAGATAAAAGCTCATGATTTTTAAAAAGTCTTACTGGTATAAAAGGTAAGTCATAATATGATGATATTTTACTCTTGTCATAACCTAGAGCTTCAACAATCTTTTTATACTCAGGGCATTTATCTATATGATGCTCTGTAAGTTCTATAAGCTCCTTGGTTAACAGCTTTTCCTTTTCGCTTTTACAAAGTTCAAAAGGAGTTCTTGAGAAAAAGTCATCTATCATAAAACTGTACTCTACCTTTTCACGTGCTTTACAAAAACGTGATTTACTTTTGTAGGGAAAAACTCATTTTGGATTAGAGCGCGAATTTGAATCATATTGTTTGTTGATACGCCTAATACAAGTTTGCGACCACCACGTTTTTTAACTTCCGCTGGAGTCTGTACATTTGTACCTAAACCACCTTTACGCCACTTCATAAAGGTTCCACCCAATGCAGAGGTGTAAACTCCATCACCAATTTCTCTGATGGTAAAGAAGCCTGTCATCTCACCTTTGATTTGACCTTTTAAGAAAATAGCGCCACGTTTCTTTTCGTCATTTAACCAATTGTGAAAACGTTTGGTTGAGGCTTCTTTTGAAAAGAAGGGATCATTACTAATTCTGTCAAAGGAAAAAGATCCTGCGTCAATTTCTTTGAACAAAAGCTCAAAGTCCTTATCTTCCATCTCAGATACTTCAACGGCATCATATAATCTTTGTTGAAGAGGTGTTCTTTTGATCTCATGAAGATCATGTTCGAAGAACATCATATCCTCAACAAAGCAATATGAAAGTTCTGATACCATCCATGTAAGGTCAGTTCTTGATGAAGGAACTTTTAAAGCTATATAGTCATACTCTTTATCAAGTGCTTTTAACTTTTCAAAATCGTCGTTTTTGTCATCATCATGCTCAAGTTCTACTTCAGCACATTTGATTCCAAAGTTTCTTTCATCCCAGATTGCGTTTACTACTTTCATATATTTTTCTCTTGTAACTGTTCAACTAGAGAATTGTTAACTTTACGTTATCTTCCTTTGTGGTAGTACCAAAGCAAATGATCAAAACCATTTCTACTGATTGGTGTAGTATTAGTAGTAGATGCCGCTTTTTCTCTGATTGAATTTATAACGTCGCTGTAAACACTATAATCTTTTAGATCTTTTAAAGTTCCATTGTACTCAACTTCGTACTTTTTTATGTAGTAAGGTAAAACAGAAACTATCACATTATCGTAAATTGAATAATTGTCTTGTTCTTTTGAATTTTCAAATAAATAGAAACAAGCATAGTGACAAAATTTGCTAGCAAAAGAAGTATTTGTCCTTCCATGGTGTTTTTGATCATTTTGCTGTGTTTTTTTTTCTATATTTCTGAATAATTCAAGATCCCTATTTTTTAAGGAGTCTATAAGTTTATCTTCTCCAAATTCAATTATTCTTTTAGATAACTCATTTCTTCCACAACCATCAGAATTTATGCGTGTACTGTTTTCTCTATCTATGGATCTGACTACATTTTGTATAATTTCATTAAAAGAATAAGTGATATCACATTCCTGTTTATTTAGATTATTGACCAACTGTGTCATCCAATAAGCTGTAGAACCCGCGTAAACCGTTTTATCTTTGTTGATTATTGGACAAGCATTTTTGTCAAAAGATTTAATATAAGAGGAATCATTTCTTATCATAGCCTCAACTTTTGCAACATTTTCATGTGTCAACTTAACTAGTTCAATCTTTTTTCCATCTTTCAAAACAAAATGCTCTGTTGTTAGCATATACTTTTGTGAAGATTTAAATTCGTCACAAATTCCCATAGATAGCATACTTCTCCACTTCTATTTAACAGATTCAAAACAACTAAATGTAGGCATATAAAACAGTTTCACAAAAACCTGATTCATGCTGCCTTACTTTGAACTTATATTCAGGCACGAGCGATTTCAAGAATTTAGGAATTTCGTAAAAATCAAAAGGCATGTGGTAAATGCATATTGCCAATTTTGGTTTCAGAGTTTTGATAATTTGAGTAGCACCAATTAAAGAATCAAGTTCAGCCCCCTCTATATCCATTTTGATGAGTGTTGGGTGGTAATCTATATAATTGTCTAATCTGACTATATCAACGCTCAATTCATCTGAACTATCTTTTACATCAACAGTCTTAGAGAACATGTTCCCATTATTCAAGAAAGCGACTTTTCCATTTTTATCTCCAGTAGCTTTCTGTATTACGACAACATTTTCTATCTTGTTATTTATAAAAGCATTTAACCGTTTAACATTTTTCTCATCAGGCTCAAAGGCTACAATTTTCTTATATTTTTTGTTAGTAAAAGTAACAAAGTCTTCGATAGTGTCGCCTGTGAATGCGCCACAATCAAATAAAACCTCATCAGATGAGATTGGATAAAAATCCTGTGAAAAATAGCTATGACTATTGATTTCATTTTTATCGATATACGATAAATCTCCAGTTAAAAAGGTTTTACATCTGTTATGAATAATATCTCTTGATTCTTGATCAGCTAAATTAGCATCAGTATAATCTAGCATCTTTTTTAACTTTTTCGATTTATCTGCTTCATCATAAACATGAAACCAAGTGTAGTTAAATCCAACCACTCTTATTGGATCAGGTGGATTTGTATAGTAAATAAGTTGCTTTTCAAGCATCTTATTATCATGATCAAGGACAAAAGTATCTATATCTGAATAAGGACTTTTTGAAATTGAATTTAGTATTTCTTCATAATAATCTGAAGCAATAATAAAAGTTGCCGAATGAAAAAGAGATGCACTTTTAGATGGAGAGAAAACAGGAATATTCTCAATATAATCTAAGTTTGAATCATCATGAAAGCTATCACAAAAACAACACACTTTTTTGTTTATTCCTAATAAAGTTAGGAAGGACAATAACCACTTTCCATAAGCACCTGTTCCCCAAATCACAATATTTGAAGATTTCATGGATAAATAGACTTTGCCTAATCTATCTATCAGCTGTGCTTTTAAAACATCTCGTGGGGTTTCAAAATTATTTTTATAGACCATTGTCACTCTGCCACTTTTTTCTGAATAACTATTCGTGTTTCTTAGCTTTAAAACGAAATTGAATTGTCAAAATATATATGATGTTCTGGACGCGAACTACTAGTATGTTGCTGATTTGATTTTTTTCACAGCTTCAATCTTGTTCTTTATCACTGTATTGTCATTTCTGTAATCATAGTATTCAAACGATTTCATATAACTAAAATAGTCATCTGTTTTTTCAAGATTATTAGGAATTTCATTATTTTCTAAGAATAATTTAAATGCAGTATAAGCATTTTGGTATCTAACATTAAAGTCAGAAAAATCTAAACTACAATATAGCGCATACAAATCATCATTGTTTTCGTCAAATTGAATATCTAGACTATTAGGGATCTTGAAAAACTCGCAGATCTCTCTAACACGAGAGTCAATAACTTTAATAAAACAAGGTTTATTTAACTGTAGAAATAGTATATTTCCGTGAAGTTTTTCTCCATAAGAAAAGTTGTAATTCTGTTTTTTTATTTCCTCAACCAATGGAACATAATTCATATCACCATAAATTCGGTCTTCGACATACAACTTCTTAACTATATCTCTTAATCTTTTAATTCTCCCCTCATACAGGGTCTCTGGATGATATAAAATGTCAAAATACTCTGTTTGATCAATAAACTTTGAATTTGGAAAAACTTCATACAATCTTTCTGATATGCACTGTGCAGCCCTTGCATTAAATGCTGGTGAAAAATTCTCTCTACTAACTTTTTCTGCAATACATGCGTTTTTTCCTCTTATAAACAAAGATGGGCATCCGCTTACAAAAAGATTATTGAATCCGATTTTTTCTAAAAAAAGCTCGGTAAAATTTCCTCTTAAAGTGACATTTCCACCACTATCTAAAATAGATCCTATATATTTTTTAATTGTTTCTGATAATTTGTGTGAATAACTTATTTGATAGTCTACTGAACAATTTGCACCTGCGCCTATAACAAAAACAGGTAAGCCGATATTTTTATAAATCTCAGCTTCTCTTTCCATCCAGCCTATGAAAAGCTCTTTAAAAATATCGCACTCCATTGTTATTACAAGATCAAAATTATTCTTAGCCCAATTCTTATCTTCAGCTAATTTTTTTTCTATCTCATCTAAAGTTATGTACGTTGTATTTTGATTCCAAAAAAAGGATGCTCCTGCTGTATAAAATACGAGATTTCCTGAATTCACATAGTATTCTTTTAAAGGATGAACTACATCAACCCAAGACAAGAACAGTATTCGTTTAGGCATAACATTCTCCCTGTGGATAAATTATGTATTTGAAATTTGACAAACTGCTATACCACATTAGAAGCTTCTCTTATATGTGCATGTTAAACATGGCATCCAATAAATATCTTGAAGCAACATCCAAATTAATAGGATTTCCTGCTATATCTGAATTAAACAAAATACAATCACCATAAACTTTTATAGAAGAAATTCCAATGTCAAACTTTGGCTTTATCTCAGTATTTAAAGCCAAATTTTGATCATTACAATAGAAAACACTGAATGAAGGATATTTACTAAACTGAATGAAAGAACAATTTTTTGAACTATTCTGATCTATGAATGAAGCCCATTGTTCTCTATTTGAACCATCCAATTCTATTACTAGTGGCTCGCCATTAATTTTTTTTAACACAGCACTGATCATGTCTTATATTACTCATGAATTTCATCAAAAACTATATATTTAGAATTACGGAAAACGAATGAACTAGATTAAGCTCACAAAAGCTGGTGAGTTGACGAAATAAATATAAACTAACTCGATGAAGTAACATCATTCTTTTAATGATCAATCACAGAAGACGATGTAATGCTACTTACATTTAAAGAAAACTTGGTTCTGTTAATCAAATCCAAAGCAATCTCTCTTAACTCTTCATTAAACTTATCCCAGTCTTCAACACCATGAACAGTTGGAAGTTTAGGATCAGCATAACTTTCGTTATATTTATCAGAGAAAGCATCAAAACCTGCTATAGCCACATTTTTTACATGTAACTTATTCAATAGTCTTAGCATACAGATAACTGGATTATCAAAATGCGACCAACCTCTTTTTATTGCTCTTTCATATCTGATGATGTACTCATTTTCTAAAGATTTTGTCTTTGCATTAGATAAGAGAATTTTTTTGGTTGAGTTAAAAATGTCTTTATATGACTCTTTAGCATAGTCATATCTTACTTTACTCATTAAAAAGACATAGTCATATGAGTATTGCTTTAAGATTGCATTTACACCTATCACAACAGGATGATGTTCTTTTATGTATGACTTTACTTTATCTAGCTCATCAACTGACGATTTACCTGGTGCTACTAAAAGAACTTCTTTGTCTTTTAAGAGGTTGGTTAATGTCTCTAAAGTACTTTCATCATCAACTTCATTGTTCTGATTCTCAACATACTTTTCTTCCAAAAGATCATAGTCATATTTAACTCTGTCTTCAGGATTTAATGATGAGATCACAGATCGGATCTCTTTAGCATTAGCTCTATGCTTCTTTAAAAGATAATCGATGTTATTAACATGAGAGCAGTACATACCTGCTATGTAAGTGGGAATTGAATAACCCCATGTGTACTTTTCCTGGAATGGAACCATGTACATATCAATGGTATCCATGATGAGATCTAAATCATAATTGCCATAGTATCTTTTATTTAAGAAACTGGTAATTAACTCTGTTGTAGTGTTTCCTGCACCCCTGCCCATACCGCATAAGCTTGAATCAACAATAATATCTCTGCCCTGCTCTGTCATTTTTCTTACAAATTCAATAGTAAGAGCAAAGGATAACTGCTGATTGTTGTGTGAATGGAAGCCTATCTTTACTGAAGGATGCAGATTATGGGAAAAGATAGAGAGTATTCTCTCTAGATCTTCAGGAAGCATCGCACCGAAGGTATCCACAATAGAGATACATTCTGGTCTTACCTCATTTACTCTTGAAATAAGATCTAACAATTCATAATCGGTATAACCTAAGGTATTAGCTGCCTGACAAAAGATCCTGTACCCTTTTTCTCTGATCTTTTTAGCAACCTCTAGACCTTCCTTTGCTTTACCTCGAGGGAAAACTACACGTATGGCATCAATTGATTTACTGTTGTTTACGGGCAGATTATCTAAATTGTATCTGTCAAAATCAATCATTGCCACATAGGTAACATTAGGATCTTTATTTTCAATATAAGGAATTAAATCATCTGGTACATGGAAAAATGAGCTGTCGGCATTCTCATGTGGAGTGTCTTTGAGCCAACCACATTCAATGATCTCAACTTTTGCGTTTTGCAGTCTTTTGATCATGCCTCTGATTGTATCTTTACCAAAGATAGATGCATTGATATATGCTCCATCACGTAATGTACAATCTAAAAGCTCAATTTTTTTATTGTCCATGATTTATCTCTTGCTCAATTCTTATAGAAATCTTTTCTTTAGTAATGCCTACTGAATCCCAAATATATTTTTGAGAGCCAGCCTTAGTAAAGGCATTAAAGCCTAAGAATACCTGTCTTGGGGTATTCGCTTTAGTTGCTTTATATTCAGCTACAGCTGAACCTAAACCACCTATGATGTTATGCTCTTCTACAGTCACGATTAACTTTGAAGAGCTAAAGATTTCATCTAGTGCAACTGTATCTAATGGTTTTATAGTATGAGCATCATATACAGATGCCTTAATACCTTTATCGGCCAATATTAAAGAAGCTTGAAGAGCTTCATTTACCATAAGTCCTGTAGCGATGATGGCAACATCATCGCCTTCTTTTAACTTTACAAATTTACCTAACTTATAGTCATAGTCTTCAGTATAAACAGACGGACAGTTAATACCGCCTGATAATCTTAAATATACAGGAGTATCAAGTTTTGTCGCAGTTTCAAAACACTTTAAAGCCTCAAGACTGTCAGCAGGCGACAGCACTGTAAGATTTGGCAGAGCTCTCATAAAAGCTAAATCCTCTGTTGCCCAATGAGAAACTCCTGACTTTGCAGCCACGACTCCAGCAAAGGTTCCAATTATTTTTACATTAGCATTGGTATTAGAAACATTCTGTCTTATTTGCTCTAAACTTCTTACAGCAATAAATGATGAATAGGTTGTAGCAATGGACATATGACCTTCCATAGCATAACCTGCTGCAATAGTCATCATGTTTTGCTCAGCAATACCTGTCTGGATGAATTTATCAGGATACTTTCTTATAAATCTGTCTAAACCTGATAATAGTGAAAGATCAGCGGACAACACCTTTACATTAGGATTTTCCTTTACAAGATCTAAAAGTCCGTAATTAAAGATACTTCCCTTTTGTCCTAGCTTTTCCCAAGCTCTTAAATTTCCTGGAGAGACTTTCATAAAAGAAAAACTCCTCTAAGCATTTTCTATTTCAGATTTAGCAAGCTCATACTGTTCTAGAGTTAGAGCATGATGATGCCATTCTCGATGGTTCTCAATAAAGGACACCCCTTTACCTTTGATGGTATCGGCAATAATAATGTAAGGTTGTCCGTTACTATTTTTTCCATTAGATGGCTTTACTTTGTCAAAAGCCTGCAATAATTCATAAGTATCATGCCCATTACACTTTATGACGTTCCAATTAAATGCTTTTAACTTTTCAGCTAATGGTTCTAATTTCATAACATCTTCAGTGTCACCGTCATATGAAAGATGGTTTCTGTCAATTATCACCACCAGATTGTCTAATTTGTAGTGAGAGGCAAACATAAACGATTCCCACACAGAGCCTTCATTAAGTTCCCCATCGCCCATAAGCACAAAAACCTTTTGAGACAAATTCTCTTCACGCATAGAGAGAGCCATGCCAATACCGACACCTATTGCCTGACCTAGAGAACCACCAGAGTACTCAAGTCCCACCTCAAGATTTTTAGGATAACCTGTTAACCTACCACCATCTTTTTGGAATTCTATAAGTTCTTCTTTTTTAATAAAACCAGCTTCATACAGAGCAGGAAAATGAGCTAAAGTACAATGATTTTTACTAGGTAAGAATCTGTCACGCGCTTTATTCTGAGGATCATTTACGTTGTACTCTAATACAGCTCCATAAAGCACAGCTAAAATTTCGATACAAGAAAAGCTACCACCTAAATGAGCACCTTTTTCACCGGTTGCTTTTGCCATATCAAGACCGTTTAGGCGCATTCTTTTTGACATAGCTTTTAAAGAAGAAGCTAACTCTTTAGATACTTTAAAATCTCTCATTAGCGACCTCCATCGACTCTTATAGTCTGTCCTGTAATAAATTTTGCTTTATCAGAGGCAAGATAAAGACAGATTGATACGACATCATCGACAGTTCCCATTTTTCGTAAAGAGGTTCTGTCGATTACTTTATTAAGCTCAGTTTCATTCTTGTAGTGTCCCATTGAAGTATCAATAAGACCAGGAGCTACAGCATTAACTCTTACTCCATAAAGTCCTACTTCTTTTGATAAACATTCTGTTGCAAAGATTAGTGATGATTTACTTGAGCCATAGGCTAGGTATCCTGGATTTACCTCAATTCCACCTACTGATGCCATATTGATGATTGAGCCTGAGCCCTGCTTTATCATCTTTCGAGCCATAAGTTGCATGATAGTTACAGGCGCAAAGAAGTTTACCTCAAAAACTTCTTTTAACTTATCATAAGAGGTCATTACAAATGGTGCTCCATAAGCAATGCCAGCATTGTTTATAACTACATCAATTTGAGGAGTTGTTTTTATAATTTCTTTTAAAAGCTTTGTAAGTTTTTCGCTATCAGTAAGATCGATTTCATGAGTTGACACTGATGCTTCATACTTATCCTGTAAAGACTTTATATAGTTTAAGTACGACTCATCTTTAGCATTACGGACAAGCGCAATTACCGTAGCACCTTCTTTTGAAAAAGCCTCTAATAAGGCTTTTCCAATGCCTCGATTAGCTCCTGTAAGTAATACTGTCTTTCCTGAAAACTGTCCCATAAACTACCTTAAACTGGCTTACCGTAACTTGTGTCCATTGGCTTTACAATCATTTCTTTAAAGAATAAATCTCTATCTAAATATGGGGACTGATCCTCAATTGGTCTAAAGCCAAACTTACGCTTGCCGTACATAACAAGACCATTATGTAAGTCAAACTGTTCAGGATCACAAATAACTTCTAAGATACAAGGCTCATTATTTGAGAACATCTCGCTTACTTTGTCTTTAATTTCGCTGTAAGTTGAGAGCTTTAAATACGTTATACCAAAAGCTACAGCTAACTTTTCAAATGAAGGTAAGGTAAGACCATTTGACTCATCGGTACCTATGGATTTTCCTCTAAAGTGAGCCTTTTGTCCGTGACGTACTCCTGAATAGCCATCATTGTTGATGATGACAATCTTGATATTAAAGTGATTTCTAACCACAGTTTGGAGTTCCTGCAGATTCATCATCACAGAACCATCGCCGTTGTAGGAAACTACAGGACCATCACTAAAAGTTGCTACACCACAAGAACCTGGTAGTGCATAGCCCATCTCACCTTGAGATAAAGCTAGAACAAATCTGTCGCCTTCTTTTAATTTGGTAGCAGCAGGAGATGCTGCTCCTGTAAGACCAGCATCAGAAATGTAGGTAACATTTTTAGGAGCCATTTCTGATAATAGAGTCATAAAGATCTTCATATCAAGAGGCTTGTCCTCATGTTGCTCCATTGGATATGCGAAGATCTCTTTCCAATGACGACACTTTTCATACCAGAAATCGTCAGTTATTTTTAGCTCTGTCTCTAACAGAGAGTCTATAAAATCTTTAGCATCAGCATGGATAAATCTGTCAATATGAATGCCGTTTTTTAAATGCTCAATTCTGTCAACATCAACTACAGCTTTTACAGCTTCACGAGCAAAGTCCTGACGAGCAGAACCTGTAACCTCAATTGATAATCTTGAGCCAATGGCTAACACAAAATCTGAGTTTTGAACAATGAAGTTAGCATAACGGTTTGCACCTGCCACACCACCGATTAAACCGAAATTACATTCATCGTCAAATGGTAGGATATCTGCTGCCAATCTAGAAAAGACCACGGGACACTTTAGCTTATGAGCTAATTCTTTTAATTGAGATTTGGCTCCAGCACTTCTTACACCATTACCAATTAACAGAACTGGTCTTTTAGCTTTAGAGAAATTCTCTTTAATAAATAAAAGATCACTTTCACTAATTTCAGATTTTGGTTCTGCTGCAATATATCTTTGAAGATGCTCTTCACTGATAATTGTATTTTGGACATTCAATGGCAGATCGATCCAAACAGGACCTTTTCTGCCAGTAGTTGCTAAATGAATGGCTTTATCAAGGTGCCAAGCAATTTCTTCTGGTCTGTCTACTGTTACAGCATATTTAGTAATAGGCTTCATGATAGTTTCAATGTCAGCTTCCTGAATACCTACCTGACGCAAAGTCAGTCCTGATGCTTTTACAGTATCACTATAGTTTTGCTGACCTGAGATGATGATTAAAGGAATACTATCCTGATAAGCATGTAAGATACCTGTCATGGTATTGGTACCTGCACAACCTGTAGTTACAAGGCCAGCACCTAACTTTTCATTCATGGTTGCATAAGAAAGAGCAGCCATTGCCACAGCCTGCTCGTGATGCATGCTAATACCTTTGATGTTTTCGCTTCTTCTTAAAGCGTCAGTAAGGTATACACATTGACCGCCAGGCACATAGAATAAATGTTCAATGCCATACTCTGCTAATCTTGACATTACATAGTCTGCTAATCGGATCATATTCAACCTTTCTTAATTGGACAGTCTTTTTTTAGGAATCGTCCTTTTATTATATTCAAAAAAAATATATACAAATAAAACAGATAGCTCTATTTTAGATCTTCGGCTAAATTATCTATTTCTTTAAAATTTGCATTCACTTTTGAAACTGCCACTATCTTTAATTGCGTTATTAGGAAAATTTTTGATCATTACCCTTACAATCATGAAAAAAAAGCGTCTTTTTTTATTTTATAACTAATTGTTATTTAACCTTTTATTCAAATCTATTCCCAAAACTTTAATTTTTTTAAACTTTTGGGAATGGAAAATTTTATAATGAATAAAAGGCTGTGAGGTTTTGTATGAAGCTAATTAAAAGACCACTGTATTTACAAAGGCTGATGGATGTAAAAGGCACTCCTGATATTAAGGTAATTACAGGTATTAGACGATGTGGCAAATCAAAGCTCATGGAATCATTTATCAAAAGGATTGAGGCAACAGAACCTGACGCTAACATCATTCATATCAACTTCAACTTAGATGATTTTGAAGCACTTGAAGATAGACATCAGCTTATCTCTTACATTGAGAGTAAGTATGATGAGAATAAGAACAACTACGTTTTTATTGATGAAGTTCAGAACTGTAAAGAATTTGAACAAGCTATAAACAGCCTACATGCAAAAGAAAAGTACGACATATATATTACAGGATCAAATGCTTTTCTACTAAGTTCTGATCTTGCCACCCTGTTTACAGGACGCACCTTTAAAATCAGTGTCTACCCATTTTCATTTGCTGAGTTCATGGACTATTTTCAATTATCTGATAGATATGAAGCATACAATCAGTATCTTACAGTAGGTGGTATGCCTGGTGCTTATGCTTATAAAAATGAAAGTGACAGGATGCACTACATAAAAGATGTCTTTGATACTCTTATCTTAAGAGACATTACTCAGAAATATAAAATAAGAAATTCTCTTTTACTCTCTAGAGTATCAAACTTCTTACAAGACAATATTTCGAATTTAACCTCTTGTAAAAACATCTCTGATACACTTTCAAAAAGTGGAACTAAAAACGATCATAAGACCGTTTTCTCATATCTTAGTTTCTTGTGCAACGCTTATGCCTTTTACAAGATCACTCGTTTTGATATCAGAGGTAAAAAGTATCTTTCCACAACGGAAAAATACTATTTGTGCGACCACATCTTTAGATATGCTAATTTAGGGACTAAGACCCCTGACTTTGGAAGGGTCATGGAAAACATCGTAGCCATTGAATTGCTAAGACGAGGCTATGAAGTTTATGTAGGTAAACTATATCAGAAAGAAGTAGACTTTGTAGCTATTAAAAATAGTGAAAAGCTCTACATTCAAGTGTCAGATAATATTGAAGCTGACACTACTAAGCAAAGAGAACTAGATCCTTTGCTAAAGATAAAGGACTCCTATCCAAAGCTCTTAATCACTAGAACTCACTACCCTAAATATGACATTGAAGGGGTGATGGTCGTGGATATTGCAGATTGGCTTTTAGAGAATTCTTAACAAGTTTCGGTATATCAATTTATTAAAGACCTGCCTTCTTTATTGTGGCAGATCTTTAATCATAATTAGAGAAAATTGACTAAACCTTTTTACAACAGACCTTGTAGAGGTCAATTTTGCATTCTTGATTTACATTACTTCTCTTTATAAAAACAAAGCAAAAGTTCTCGGATTTCATTTACAGAGCTGTTCATTTTTTCAATACAATTTGCAAATTTCCTATCTTTATCAGCGTTTGAACCACAGTAATAAAGTAAATTTAGATTATGCTTAAACTCTTTTATAAGGGAGAAAAATTTGTAATTATAAATTTCTAATGTACGGTCACGATAACTTAAGATTTCACCGTTAATGTCAATATAGTCGTAAAAATAACCTCTTCTTGAAGAAAAATTAAATTCAGCACTACGAAGCAGACCTGTAACTAGGCTTTCTTCTTCAAGCTTAACTAACTCATTGATTTCTTTTTTAGATGAATATATGAACTTAAGTTTATCTTTACAGTCAGCTAAAGAAGATAAATTTTCCTTTAACAAATTCCAATTTTGTTGATTTTCTTTGCTAAAAAGAGATAGTCTTTGATGTTTCTCAAATTCTTTTAAAGAATCTATTAAATGAAAGATAAATATGTAAACTAAAAATTTGTTAATTCTCTCCTTACCAAAAAAAGGATATGCTTGAAAAAGATCTTCATTGTGTTTTCTTCCCCATTCAATAATTTTATTTTTTTTCATTTTAAAACTCCATTTATTTTATATATACTATATTTATAAATATATTTATACATAATTTTGATATTTTTAACTTTTTTCTTAATTTTGCGTTTTAGATCACACAATTAATAATCAAATTTAGAGTAAAAAAATGTTTTTGCATGTGCAATCCATTTTGTCATTCTTTTGTTTAAAATGGTTCTCCTATATGACATTGATGAAGTGATTGTGATGTGGATATTGCAGACTGGCTTTTAGAGAATTCTTAACAGGATCTATCCACTTACAGTCATAAATTAAGATATTTAGAGACTAATCTAGGGTAATTATTTAAGTTAGATAACGTCTATCCAAAAATAGATGATTATATTATTTAACTAACTTCTTGTTATATATGTATTTAATAAAATCTATTCCCAAAACTTTAATTATTTTAAACTTTTGGGAATAGAATAGTTTTAGTTATTTAACGATTTTTTCTCCTTTTATCACAATTTTGTTTGAATTTTTCATAAACTCTGACTATATTACCTACTAATATCGTTATAAATTTCGTTTTAAAGGCAAAGAAATGCTCATTAAACTTACAGTTGGTAACTACAAATCTTTTGATAAAAACGAAGAGCTCTCTTTAATATCTTCATGCAAAATTCAAACTCATAAAGATCATAAGATCAAAATCAAGCAGACCAATATATTAAAGAATGCTGTTATCTATGGAGCTAACGCCTCTGGTAAGTCTAATCTTGTAAAAGCACTTGCTTTCATTAAAAGAACTCTTATAGAAGGACTACCACTAAACTCTTTTAATGATTTTTGCAAAAACAAAAAAGAAAACGAAACTAAAGATAGTTTCTTTGAATTGCAATTTACTGTAGATGATAAGTTCTATGCTTATGGCTTTACTGCTATTTTAAGCAAAAAAGAGATAACTGAAGAATGGTTGTACGAGCTAAAACAAGACGGTTCTTCTAAAGCTCTTTTTGAAAGAGAAAATAATCATAAACCTGTTTTAAAAGAAGGTGTCTCCCCTACCGAGACAGAAAAGAACCGCTTTGACATTTATGCTGATGATTTTGCAGGTCACTCATCTCAATTATTTTTAGCTGAAATGAACCGAGGAAAAAAGTATGCAGATGACTCAAAGTTAATCTTCTTCAAGAAGATCTATAACTTTTTAATCAATCACATCGTTCTTATCAATCCTAATATAGGAATTTCAAATACTGATGCTTACTACAGACCTGAATCATTAAACAAAATAAGTACACTTATCAGTACCTTTGATACAGGTATCAGCAATATCACCACTAAAAAGCTAACAATTGATGAAATGTCTCAAGTAGTTGGAAAAGATTTCATTTCCAGAATTATAGAAGACATTAAAACTCAAATGTTAATTTCAAACAATCAGCACATTCAAGCAACATGTCGCATGGATAACGGATTCTTTAATATTAGGGTTAATGGTGCTGAAGAACCTGAAATTACTACCTTAGTATTAAAACATGGAAATTCTATCTTTGACTTTAACTTCGCTGAAGAATCTGACGGTACTAAAAGACTTTTCGATCTTATAGATATGATCATCTCCAAAAGAGATGATATCGTCTATGTTGTGGACGAATTAGAAAGAAGTTTGCACCCTAAGCTTACAGAACATTTTCTAAAATCATTCATGCAGTCTCATGCTAATGATAAAACACAGCTTATCTGTACTACTCATGAAACATTCATTATGGATCAAGATCTACTAAGACGAGATGAGATTTGGTTCACTTCAAAGGATCCTGATTCTAACAACGCAAGTGCTGTTTACTCTTTAGACAAATTCAAAGAAAGATATGACAAGAAGTTAAATAAGGCTTACCTTGAAGGCAGGTATGGGGCAATTCCATTTTTTGGTGCTTAATGAACATAATACGAACCGAGTCTTTTCCTTATCTGATTTACCTAAATTAAGCTACCGCTTGTAAGTTAAAAACTGATGCGAATACTGTTTTGTAATTCTTTTACGCCAAATCACAACTTATTGCTTATTTTCCTTATAATAGAGTTCGTAAGAGGAGTAAGGCATGCTAAAAAGATTCTCTGTTAAGAACTTTAAAGCTTTTGAAGATAAAGTCACTTTAGACTTGTCTTCTATTGGCAATTATGAGTTCAACAAAGAATGTATTAGTAATGGTATTTGCAAAACAGCTTTACTGTACGGTAAAAACGCAAGTGGGAAATCATCACTTTGCTTTGCCTTATTTGATATTGTAGAAGTTCTTACAGACAAGTATGTTTGCCATGATGTCTATAAGCCTTACAAGCACATTCTTCATCAAGATGCGCCAACTGAATTTGAGTATGAATTCAAATTCGACACTGATGAAGTCTTTTATAAGTATTCAAAGTCAGATCAAAGCACTCTTATAAGTGAAGAGCTTATAATCAATCAAAAGCAGATCTTCAGTTACAAAAAAGATCTTGTAGCTCAAGATATAGCAGTAAATCTTGAAGGGGCAGAAACTCTAAAAGTCTCCCCAGATAAACTAAATATCTCTCTTTGCAGATTCATCAAGAATAATGCCCTTTTAAAAAACAATCTTGAAAACTCAATTTTTCAAAAGTTCTTTGAATTTGTTGAGAACATGCTGATGATTTGGTCTTTTGATCAAAGCTGTTTCATTGGTTATAAAAACTCACCAAAAGACAATCTTGTAAAAAAGATTATTGAAAACCGCAATTTTGAAAAGTTGCAACAGTTTTTTTTAGAGGCTGGATTTACAGACAAATTAACCTATAAAAAGAACAGTCTAGGCGAATATAACCTCTTTATACAGTATGATGATAAGTGCTTAGACTTTAATGATGCGGCATCAAATGGCATGAAAGCATTATTACTTATTTACTACTATCTTGAAAACAAACTTAATCAGGATAAAAGACCTTCATTTGTTTGCATTGATAATTTTGATGCTTTCTTCAGTTTTGAGCTATCTTATTTCATCGTTAATCAACTCAAAGAGTGCAATACACAAGCATTGCTCACAACTTACAACACCTGCAACTTCTCAAATGATTTACTTCGTCCTGACTGTTATTTTCTCTGCTCTAAAAACAAGATTGTTGATGCCAATAACGCAACTGATAAAGAGCTTCGAAGAGGACATAATTTAGAAAAGTTATATCGAGGTGGGGCCTTTTCATTTGACAATTAAGAATGAAAATAAATGCTTTAACTTGTGCTTTAAGAGATGTCTCTTACACTTACAGATTCAAAAGATATAGATTGAGATTAAGTAAACGACTATGTTCAGATCATTATTTACCCTTTTAATATCACTATTCTTAAGCTGTTTTCTAACCTCAAATACAGCTTCAGCTGATGATTCATTTGATGCACTCTTTAACATGCCTGAGGTTAAAACAGAGAATCACACTGTAGCTACAGTTCCTTTTACAAGTACCTGTGCTTATGATGAGCCTGCAAAAATTAAATGTAAGCTCAATTTAAAAGCAGGTTCTTATATCTATAAAGATTCTGTACAGGTAGTATCATCTGATGCAAAGGCAATTCTGTCATCAATTCCAGACGGTATTGAGCACACCGATCTTAATGGCAACAGTAAAATTATCGATAAGTCTTTTGAAGTTAAAATTACCATTTTAAAGGCTTCAAAAGAGAATGTAATTTCTCTTTTATACAGAGGTTGCGATAGCGCTGGTATCTGCTACCCTGAGCAGAAAACCAACTTTGTAATTACTAAAGATGTTGATGCTGGTAAAGATAAGCTCTTAAATGCAGGCAACAGTAACAAAGCAGAATCTACCGATAATTCTTCAGCATCTAATCTTACTGGCAACGTATCAGAGCAAACTTACACTCCTGAAAATAAAACTGACCAAATCCTGTCATCAACTGGAGCTATGGCATTGAGTGCTACTGATAACAATAATGCACAGAATCAGCACTCTTTATTTAAAGCCTCAGACAGTTTTCTTTTAATTTTATTTTTATGCCTGATCTTTGGTGCTGCCCTTGATTTAACCCCATGTGTTCTGCCTATGCTGTCTATCTATTCGGCAACTATATTAGGCGGAAAATTTATAAATACGGCACATGCCTTCAAACAGAACTTAAGTTATCTTTCAGGCTTAGCTCTTACCTACTGTGTCTTAGGACTTATCTTTGCTCAGGTAGGGGTTGCAGCTCATGGTGTTCTGCAGCATCCATTAAGTCTAATCGTCATGGCATCATTACTCTTAATCTTTGCCTTTGACTGCATGGGGGCTATTCATTTAAAAGTTCCATCCTGCTTAAATGCAAAACTTGAAAAGACAATCAGCAGACAAAAAAGCGGTACTTTGAAAAAGGCTTTTGTGTTTGGTGCTCTAAGTGCACTGATTGCTACACCGTGTACCAGTGCTCCTTTAGCAGGTGCCTTAATTTATGTTATAAGCACTAACTCTATTGTAAAAGGCATGCTGATGTTTTTATTTATAGGTATTGGTATGGGGGTACCACTACTTGTCATTGGCACCTTTGGTTCTCGCTTTTTAAATATCTTTAGAGGTAAAAGTAATGTAGTTAAAAACCTTTTAGCTATACCTTTAATTCTTGGTTCTTACTTTATCGTAAAGCACCTTTTCGGCGCTTTAGATGTTTATATTGAGCCTTTTGTTTATGCCCTGTGCACAGCTTACGCTGTAGGTATCTTACTGCACTCACGCAAACTATCTATTATTCTTACCTCTTCTCTTGCGACTTTCTTTGTACTCTTCAGCTGCATCTTCTTTATTGCAGGTACTACTCAAAAGTTACCTTTTACCTATGAGCAATCTTATGAGAGTTTATCCCCATATAAAGGACAAAAGATCTTAATTACAGTATCAGCTGACTGGTGCTCAAATTGTCATGAACTAGATAAAAAGCTCTATTCAACTAGTGAATTTAAAGAGGCTGCAAAAGATTTAAAACTGATACGTTTTGATTTTACTAAGCCAGATACAGATGACAATTTAAAGCTAGCAAAAAAGTTAGCCATTGTAGGTGTACCTTTTGTAGCTTTAATAGATGAGAAAGGAAAAATTAAAGGTTCTTATACGGGAGATGTTTCTTTATCAGAGCTAAAAACTCTGATAAATGAGTAAAAGAAAAGCTAAACTCTGCTTTCAAATCACAAGATCCTTTTCAAAGAAAGCTCAGTCGCATAGCTTAAGTGCTTAGCTGATGCTCTTCAAAGTCAACGTATGACATTGAAGTGTAAGTTTCAGTATAGTAGCCCTACATCTTTACCATACAGATTAGAGCCTTAGCTAATATATTGAAACTAGCTATACGACTTTTTGATACTCGGTAAAAGCTCTTACCTTAGGATCTGCATTAAAGACCGTTGCTATTCTTAAAAGCTCTGCTTTCTTAGGCTCTGTATTACCATAGTCACGAGCT
>OLFZ01000273.1_pt1 | contig 59939 bp, 50 predicted proteins | sample 1604861 | NCBI WGS metagenome assembly OLFZ01 (sample SAMEA3888895, study PRJEB22519) | human gut metagenome | biome: human gut; feature: human-associated habitat; material: faeces | place: Denmark | collected 2011 | reverse complement strand
CTTATAACTGCAACATCATAAGCCATAATGCCAAACTCATACATAGGGAAGATGGCAACTATTTTATGGCTACAGCCACTGTGAGCACACAGGGACAAAATACCCCAATATTGCAACAGTACATGAAAGCCGATGTCAGAATCATCGTCAGCAATAAAACGTTATGGCAACAGGTATTCGGATAAACTATATCCGAATACCTGTTGTTTGTTTTTGGATGCATATTGCAAAATACAGAAACGAGCAGAAGCCCACTCGTTTCCATATTGTTACCTGTATAATATAGGCAAACGCCCAACTTCTTGATTTTCAATCAAAGTCCAATTTAGAGCGAGTTAGTTTTGTTAACATATCAGCCCTTATTACAAGCCCAACTTCTTGGCAATAGCGGCAGGGATAGCCTTCTTGTTGATAAGAATATTCATGGTCTTGTAAGCCACATAAGCCTTTGAGGCATAGAACATGCCATGGTATTTACCATAGTCGCCCCATGAGTTCTTAACCATAAAGTACTCGCGGCCCTTGTTATCCTTGGCCAGACCATAGATAACCATGCCGTGGTCGTCGGTAGTTTCCCAATTATCGTAACCCTGCTGACGGAGATCCTGTGTGATAGTCAACTCGTCGTTTGAAGGCACCTGTACATTGTTAGTACCGATAGTGCCACCCCAGCGGGCAGCGTCCGAACCAGTGAGGTCGCGCACCTTGAGGTCCTTGGGCACATAAGCGTAGTCCTTGCCATTGCGACGGCCAAAGTACTCCTCAGTTACGTCGGCACCCCATGCGAAGGTGTAGCCGTTAACCACAGCGCTGTCCATCACCTGCATAAACTCGTCGAGAGGCAAGTTATAGCTTTCGGCCCAACGCCAGTTATCCTGAATTTCGAGGATGAACTTGCTGTAGAAGGGGTGGTGATTGTACGAAGTGAGTGACACATAGTCGTCCATGTTAAGGCCGAGGTAATCTGTCACATAAGTTTTCGGCGTATAAGTTTTGCCGTCCTCAGCCTTCACCTCGGTAGGCAGTTCGCCAAAGTAATTCTTGTAAATGTTTGAGAGGTCTTTCTTCCAAGAGAGCGAAATCTTGTTCTGCTTACCCTTAGCAATGGCACCCACATAAGCGCTGGTCACAGCATCGAGCTGGTTGAAGTTGAAGAGGCTGTCGCCATAGAGCGTGCCAGGAGCAGGCATGGCCGACTGCGGCACCATACCATAGTTCTTCATACAATAAACGGCATCGTAGAACGAACCGCCCTGTGAAAAACTCACATCGCCATGTGTGCGCACAGCCTTGTCGGCACGGTCCATATATGTGTTATATACGAGGAACGACTCGCAAAGGTCGTGTGTGCCCTTGCCCATGCGCAAGAGTTCGGCCTCGAAAAAGCCCAGCGAAGAGTAGGCCCAGCAGGTACCGCTCTGGTTCTGGTCTTTAATAGAAGTGATAGGGTTAGCCTTGATTGTGGTAAAAGTGATCTCGTCGGCTTTCTTTGTCGCAGGTGCTTTCTTGCGTGCTGCGAGGCTTCCTGGCAGCAGGCAGAGTGCAGCTACTGCAATAAGGATAGTCTTCTTCATTACTTGTTGGTTTGTGTTATTTGTTTGATAAGTAAATTCAATAAATCACCGGACTCTCATCGCGGTGTTCCTCAACATAGCGCTCCACATCAGCCGTGTGGTACGGAATGCGGTCCTTGCCAAGGAAACGGCAGCCATCGGGAGTGATAAGCACATCGTCCTCGATGCGAATGCCGCCAAAGTCGCGGTATGCATTAATCTTGTCAAAGTTGAGGTATTGGGCATTGATACCCTTCTTCTGCCAATCGTCAATGAGGTCGGGTATAAAGTAGATGCCCGGTTCGTCGGTCACCACGTGTCCGGCCTCAAGGCGGCGGCCAAAGCGCAGGGCGTTGGTGCCAAACTGGCTCGAGGGACGTGTCTCGTCGTCAAAACCTACATACACCTGTCCGAGGCCCTCCATGTCGTGCACGTCCATGCCCATCATGTGGCCAAGGCCGTGGGGCAGGAACAAGGCATGGGCACCGGCACGCACAGCCTCCTCGGTGTCGCCCTTCATCAGGCCGAGTTCCTTGAGGCGGTCGGTCATAAGGGCGCACACTGCCATGTGCACGTCCCACCAGCGCACACCAGGACGGGCATGGCTCAAAGCCAGGTCGTGACAGTCGGCCACAATGTCGTATATCTCCTTTTGCTTGGTGGTAAACTTGCCGCTGATAGGGGTGGTGCGGGTGTGGTCTGAGCAATAATTCTCATTGGTTTCGGCACCGGCATCAACCAGCAGCAAGCGTCCGGCCTCGAGTGCGCGGGGCGAGGGGTAACCATGCAATATTTCGCCATGCATCGACACAATGCTCGGAAACGACACCTGTGCGCCATAGCTTGAGGCAATGCCGTCGAGCACACCGCCAATGTACTGCTCCGTCACACCCGGACGCGCCAAGCGCATGGCTGTGGTGTGCATCTTGTAGCCAATGACCGAGGCACGTTCAAGCTCCGCAATCTCCTCCTCACTCTTGATAGAGCGCAATTTTACAACTGCCTTTATCAAGCTGAGCGAGGCACCCTCACGCTGCTGCGAGGGGTGGGTGCCGAGCAAGTCCATTATCTGTATCATGGTGTCGTGACGGTAGGGCGGCAGGTAGTGCACCTTGCGGCCGTCGGTCACAGCGTGTTCTACCATCTGGGCCAAACGTGTCATAGGGGCTGAGGCGCCCACGCCACATTCCTCGGCCATTTGGGCCACCGAGGTGACTGAACCATACCACACAATGTCGTCAATGTCTATGTCGTCGCCTATCAGCACTTCGTTGCCAGAGTCGGCATCTATCACGCCCACAAGCCCATTGCGGTGCTGACCAAAGAAGTAGAGGAATGCACTGTCCTGACGGAACTTGTACACGTTTGAGGGATAGTTATTGGGGCTGTCGTTATTGCCAAACAGCACAATCAGGCCGCTGCCTACCAACTCGCGCAACTTGCGGCGGCGTTCCACGTAGGTCTCTTTTGAAAATAACATATTGCTTGTTCCTTATATTATTGCGCGATGACGGGGTTCTTGGTTAACGGGGTAACAGCTTAACAAGTTGGCAGGTAAGTATGTCATACACTTTACTGAAGTTTAGAACTTAGTAAGGGCGGGCTGAAATCTAAACTTCAGTAAAGCGTATAACCTACTTACTTGTCAACCCGTCAACCAGTCGACTTGTCAACCAAAAATCCGCCACCGGTTTTTAATTATAATGTGTGACATGGTGTGTCGTAATGGCACGCTTTCACTTTATTTATATGGGCAAAAGTACTGCTTTTCTTTCACAATCGCGTATCTTTGCCCTAAATAAATAATAAATAGTGTGTTTTAAGCTACAAAACCATGACATTTGACACAAATACCGGACTGGTGCTTGAGGGCGGAGGCATGCGTGGCGTGTTTACCGACGGCGTGCTCGACTATTTTCTCGACAATAATATCACCTTTAATTATGGCGTGGGCGTTTCGGCGGGAGCGTGCAATGGTCTGTCGTATCTGAGCCGGCAGCGCGGACGTGCCAAGGTGACGAATATCGACATGCTCGAAAAGCACCGCTACATTGGCATGAAGTATTTGTGGACACAGCACTGCATTCTCGACCGCAAGTTTCTGTACGACACCTTGCCCAACGAGATATTGCCTTTCGACTACGATGCCTGTTTTGCCAATCCCATGACATTTGAAATGGTCACCACCAACTGCCTGACGGGCAAGGCATGCTACCTTACGGAGCGCACCGACCCCGACCGTCTGCTCAACATTGCCAAGGCTTCGTCGTCGCTGCCTTATGTCTGCCCCATTGTGTGGATTAACCACCAGCCCATGCTCGACGGCGGCATTGCCGACTCCATACCAGTGGAGCGCGCCATCAGCACGGGGCACGATTTCAACGTGGTGGTGCTCACACGCAACCGCGGCTACCGCGAAACGAGTTGCGACATCAAAATTCCGAAATACATTTACCGACGCTTCCCGCGTCTGCGCCTGTTGCTGAGCAAGCGCCATGCCATATATAATGCCCAGCTCGAACTGGTGGAGCGACTCGAGGACGAGGGCCGCATATTGTCCATCAGGCCGCAACGCCCTGTCGAGGTGGGGCGTCTTGAAAACAATACGGACAAACTTAACGCCCTGTATGAGGAGGGCTATGAGTGTGCACGGAAGGCCCTGGAACGGTTGTAACATGGGTGGCGTGAGCGCAAACGAATATTGAGGCGAGTGCAGACAAATTTATGCAAGCGCCATTACATACAATTTACTATTTGCCGTTTTGCCTGCATCTTACACTTTTGGCAAAACACCCCTTGATTTTCAAACGTTTCAGCCGTGTAGGATCCATCAAAAAAAGCCTGCACTATTACACCATGCCTGCACTTGCCTGCACGCTGCTTACACACCATCTGCACGCAGGTACGTACTACCACACAATCGCGCAACGACCACTACGCGCAACGCTAACGGGAGGGCGGAATTTCTGTCAGAGCAACAGAAATTCCGTCCTCCCGTAAACGATAAAACGCGCTCTTACAAGCCAAAAAACGACCTGCCACAACCCACTAAAATACCGGTACGTACCGCTTTTTCCACCTTGTGCAAGCAACCGCTTGTGCAGACAGTAGTGTAGGCAAAAACCAGCACTACCTACACTACGCAACAGTATGGTTTTCAATCTGTTACACCCCAAAAGTGTAAGATGTAGGCAAGAACCCAAAAAACAATATGGTAATATTGTACCAATATGCTAATGCGGTAATATTCTTATGTTCCCGCGTTAGCGGCCAACCAGGCCACGCTACGGTGCCAGTCCTTATGTCTCTTGAGGCCACCCGGACGATAGTCCGTGGCCGTCAGCCGCGCAGCGGCCTTATGTGTATCTTATGTAAAGATATGTTCTTATGTTCCTGCGGTAAGCGGCTAACACGAACGTTATCTTATGTCCTTCTGTTCTTCTGTTTCCCGCGTTAGCGGCCAACCAAGCCACGCTACGGCGCCAGCCCTTATGTTTCTTGAGGCCACCCGGACGATAGTCCGTGGCCGTCAGCCGCGCAGCGGCCTTATGTGTATCTTATGCAAACTTATGTTCTTATGTTCCCGCGGTAAGCGGCAAGCACAAACGTCTTCTGTCCTTATGTCCTTATGTTCTTCTGTCTCCCGCGTTAGCGGCCAACGTACCAAGCAACAAACAAGCAATGGTACGGCGTGTCACATTACCACACTAATTGCACTTTTTCTTTCACAAATTTATCCTCTCACACTTGTTCACAAACTAATTATTTGTAAATTTGCAATCACTTGCCACTTGTGCCAATACATAGTATACAGCACAAGCCGAGCAAATAAAGGCTTTGGAGAATTTTGGAAACAATGTGCCGCGTGCTGGATAGCTTATACACGATTGCACAAAACCATTAAATGTCACAACTATGACACACCAAACAAACAGCCGGCCGACCTATATGTATGGAACCACACAACCGGCGCACATACACGAACTTTATATATAATTGAAAAAACTATAGAAAGTACTCTCTAATTATGAAAATAGTCAACAAGATATTCAACTGGTACTTCGGACGCAATGCCCTACCCTATTGGTGCATCATATTGTTCGACTTGGCCGCTTGCTTCTTTGGCGGACTGTTTGTCATGTGGCTGCGACACCCCGCAAGCGAAATGATGGCCCATTGGAGCACGTTGCTGCACACCTTCCTGATATTTGCACTGTTCAACCTCATCGGGTTCCGCGCTTTCCACACCTACTCGGGCATTCTGCGCTACTCGCAGTTCATCGACCTGCTCAAGGTGATGTATGCACAAACACTGTCGCTGGTGCTGGCACTGGCTTTCAACTTTGCAGTGTGCTACTATGCGCTCGAAAGCACTTTCTACGCCGTTACCGGACGCATGACCCTGGTGGTGTACATCGGCACACTGTCGCTGCTGTGCATGTCGCGCATACTGATTAAACTGCTCTACGAAAGCGCACTGGTGAGCAAATCGGCCAAGAGCACACTCATATATGGTACACGCGAGGGCGCCATTGCCCTGACTAATAACGCACGCAACAACAAACCCGTGCAATTCCTGATAGAGGGATACATCAGCGATGACGACAAGGACATGCGCACCCGCCTCATGGGCAAGCGAATCTACTCCGCACACAACAACCTGCCAGCTGTCATACGCAACAAGCAAATCAAAGCGGTGCTCATCAGTCCGCTCAAACACGACGACTTTGTCAACAACAAGCAGCTGCAAGACCTGCTCATCAACGCTGGTGTTAAGATATACATCACGCAAAACGCACGCGAATGGAACAAGCACAAGGACTCTAAGGGCAATGTGCAGGTGCGCGAGGTGAGCATCGAGGACCTCCTGCCACGCGACGAAATACAGGTGGACATGGAGAGCGTGGGCGCACTGCTCAGCGGCAAAAAGATGCTCATCACGGGCTCGGCAGGCAGCATAGGCTCTGAAATGGTACGACAAATAGCCGTGTACAAACCAGCCGAAATGATGCTCATCGACCAGGCCGAAACGCCACAACACGACATACGCCTGATGATGAAGAACAAATACCCCGATTTGGTGGCTCACACCGTGGTAACAAGCATCTGCAAGGAGGACCGCATGGAGGAGATTTTCAACCAGTTCCGCCCCGACTACGTGTTCCACGCAGCAGCCTACAAGCATGTGCCCATGATGGAGGACAACCCCAGCGAAAGCGTGCAGAACAACGTGTGGGGCACCAAGGTGATAGCCGACCTGAGCGTGAAATATGGCGTGAAAAAGTTTGTCATGATCTCGACAGACAAGGCTGTGAACCCTACCAACGTGATGGGCTGTTCAAAGCGCATTTGCGAAATATACGTGCAGAGCCTTGACAAGGCCATCAAGGACGGCAAAATAAAGGGTGTCACTCAATTTGTCACCACACGCTTTGGCAATGTGCTCGGCTCGAATGGTTCGGTCATTCCCCTCTTCCGCAAGCAGCTGGCTGCCGGCGGACCGCTCACGGTGACGCACCCCAAAATCATACGTTACTTCATGCTCATACCCGAGGCCTGCAAACTGGTGCTCGAGGCTGGCACACACGGCAAGGGCGGCGAGATATTTGTGTTCGACATGGGCGAACCTGTACGCATTGCCGACCTGGCACAGCGCATGATAAAGTTGAGCGATGCCACCAATGTGGAGATAAAGTACACTGGTCTGCGCGAGGGCGAGAAACTCTACGAGGAGGTGCTCAACGAGAATGAGAACACGCTGCCGTCGTTCCACCCCAAAATACGCATTGCCATGGTGCGCAACTACGAGTACGACGAGGCTGAGCGCGAGCTTGAGGAGTTGCGCGACATTGCCGCCCGCTACAACGACATGGACACCGTGCGCAAAATGAAGCAAATCGTGCCCGAATATGTAAGCAAGCACTCACGCTACGAGGTGCTGGACGAGCAAGACCAAAAGTAACCACCATCAACATGGCGGTGGGTAAAAACAAATTATTGCAGTCCGCTGAAACGTAAACAGGCGAACGGCCCCAAGCGCGAGACACTACCACTAAACGCAAGCACCAAACGCAAGCACTAAACGCAAGCACCAAACGCAAGCACCAAACGCAAGCACTAATGGGGGCGACGCGTCCCGCGTCGGGAAAATTGCAATGTGCACACACTAAATAAAGGCTCACAAACAGCACTAATTACATGTCTGTTTGTGAGCCTTTGCCTTAGTTCCCGACGCGAGACGCGTCGCCCCCATTAGAGGTAGCGTTTGGTGGTAGCGTTTGGTGCTTGGGTTAGTGTTTGAGTCCGTTCGCATGTTTACGTTTTACCGGACAACAGAAACAACGAATAGAACACCCCAAAACGGTCTCACTTTTGATGCCGATTTTGAGCACCTTGTCTGTAAGGGCAAAAGCATAAAATGCTATCATTGGCAAGGCCGCACAGCAGCAAAAAAATCTGCACAACGCACCCTCCCCGACCCTGCACGAGGGCCGAGGTGGTATGCTCAAATAAAATAAGTGTTTAACTAATGGGGTAAGTGCTTTCAAGCCGTTACATTATATTATATGCTCGAAAGCCATGCGTTGTATTGCTATTAAATGAAGTTCTCCACCGCAGTATCGCTCTGCGCTTGCCGCCACTCGGGTGGAGATAATTGGGGGGTGATAAAGAGCATTGCTCTTAGCTCAATATATCCTTGGGCAAAAAGATGGTTTTGCCTTCTGCATGTAAGGGCTCAACTCTCGTAAAGAACACTATATGTATCTGTTTACGTTTGGCAAATGGCAGAGCCTTTGCTATGGATTGCAACCGGGCATTGAGTCTGTCGGCATCTTCTGTGCCCGTCCACTTACATTCCCCAATCAGAATGTGCTTTTTGTCAAACGATTGCGTAACCACGTCTAATTCTACCATCTCGCCCTCTGGACAATCATCAGTAAAAACCTTTCCCCACCAGCGGGAGGCTTTATCATAAAGAATGCCTTCAACCACATTGCCACTGACATATTTGCGACAGAGATTTTCCCAACACTCACCTACAAACGATGTCATTTGCAATTCGATAACGCGCCACACGGCATCAACTGCTCCAAACTCTAACAGCGAAGCATAAGGGGCTACGAAACGATAAAAGAACTTGAAGAGATTATCTTCAACGTAATATATTCCTTTTTTACTGTTACGCTCATTTTCATCGAACGGCACCTCACGTCTGACATAGCCAAGATCACGCAACTTTTTTAGAGGTTCTGTAATTTCATTGGCGTTCTTTCCTGCTCGTGATGCAATCTCAGACATTTTGCTGACACCATTGCCTATAATAGAAAGCAGGGTAGCGGTTTGAACTGTGTCGCGCATATCGTCACGCAGTAAACGTTGTGGTTCTTCAGACAAAATGCCTTGTGTGTCGAGCAGTAAAGCCTGTATGGCTTGCTTACAAGTGGCATAATCCTTGCGCAACTCCCAATAACGTGGTATTCCACCCCAAATGGCGTATTCGGTTATGGCTTGTTCTGCATCACAATCGAACACATCCATCACATAACGAGCTGGAATGGGGGCAAGCTTTATTACCTCGTCTGCCAAACCATAAAGTGGGGATTTTTTGTCAAACACACAATCGTACATCAGTTGCTGTGACGAACCGCACAATATTAAATCGAACTTCAATATGCGTAAGTTCAACAACTTTTGCAATACCGATGGCAAAGAAGGACAACTCTTTACCATATAGGGAAACTCGTCCAAACATATTGTGAGCCTACCCTTCAACTGGTTGTTCATCGCACGTAGCAATGTTTCCCAATCAGGATACTGTAACTTGTCGAAACCCTCTATATATGTGGCTATAACACCGGCAAACAGCTGCCGTTGATTTTGCTCTGATGTTTGATCGCTTAGGAAGTATAGGTCCCTGTCTGCACGTAGTACATTTTTTATCAAGGCCGATTTGCCTATTCGGCGACGACCATACACTACAATGAACTGGCAATCTGCGCGTTTGAGGGCCGATTGCAAGCGGTTTTTATCTTTTTCTCTATCAACAAACTCCTTAAGTATCATAGCCTTAATAAATATCTTTCACAAAGATAATATTTCTCAAAGATATTTGCAAGCCGACAGCTAATTTCTTAAAATCAGCATGCTGCGAAGGTGCTGTTTTGTTGGCGACAGACGCCGTATCTGAATACGAGAAAAAATGAAGTTCTCCACCGCAGTATCGCTCTGCGCTTGCCGCCACTCGGGTGGAGAAGTATGTTGACTACAAAATATTAAAGAGTTCTGAGTTTGTATCTCAATCCCTTCTAAACAGGTCGCGTGTGTACACCTTGCCCTTCACATCGTCGAGGCAACTGTCGTAGCGGTTGGCTATGATGGCGTGGCTCTGCGCCTTGAAGGCTGCCAGGTTGTTGACCACACGTGAGCCAAAGAAGGTGGTGCCATCGTCGAGCGTGGGCTCGTAGATGATGACCTCGGCGCCCTTGGCCTTGATACGCTTCATGATGCCCTGTATGGCCGACTGGCGGAAGTTGTCGGAGTTCGACTTCATGGTCAGACGGTACACACCAATGGTGCACGAAGCGGGGTCGGTGCCATACTGGTTGCGGCTTGAATAGTCGTACCAGCCGGCCTTGTGCAGCACGGCGTCGGCTATGTAGTCCTTGCGGGTGCGGTTGCTCTCGACAATGGCCTCGATGAGGTTTTCGGGCACGTCCTGGTAGTTGGCAAGCAACTGCTTGGTGTCCTTCGGCAGGCAGTAGCCGCCGTAGCCAAACGAGGGATTGTTGTAGTGTGTGCCGATGCGGGGGTCGAGACCCACGCCCTCGATGATGGCGCGCGAGTCGAGACCCTTCATCTCGGCATAGGTGTCGAGCTCGTTGAAGTATGACACGCGCAGGGCCAGATAGGTGTTGGCAAAGAGCTTGACAGCCTCGGCCTCCTTCATGCCCATAAACAGGGTGTCGATGTTCTCCTTTATGGCACCCTCCTGCAACAGGGCGGCAAAGGTGCGGGCGGCCTGGTGCATGGCCTCTACATCGGTCACCGACTCGATGGCGCGGTTCTCGGCCTCAAACTCGGGGGTGTCAATTATCTTGGGGTAGCCCACGATGATGCGGCTGGGGTAGAGATTGTCATAGAGGGCCTTGCTCTCGCGCAGGAATTCGGGCGAGAAGAGCAGGTTGAACTGCTTGACGCCCCGCTGCGCATACTTGAGGTAGAGGCTGCGGGTGTAGCCCACGGGTATGGTGCTCTTTATCACCATCACGGCCTGGGGGTTGACCTCAAGCACGAGGTCGATTACCTCCTCCACATGGCTGGTGTCGAAATAGTTCTTTACAGGGTCGTAGTTGGTGGGGGCGGCTATCACCACAAAGTCGGCATCGGCATAGGCTGCGCGGCCGTCGAGGGTGGCGGTGAGGTTGAGCGGCTTTTCAGCCAGATACTTTTCGATGTAGTCGTCCTGTATGGGCGAGACGTGGCGGTTGAGTTTTTCCACCTTTTCGGGCACCACGTCAACGGCTGTCACGTGATGGTGCTGCGACAGCAGGGTGGCTATGCTCAGGCCCACATAGCCTGTGCCAGCCACAGCAATACGTATATCTTTGAATTGGCGCATATATATATGTTTACTACGCCCCACGCTCTTGCTGTTAAACGGCATGAGGCCTTTTGGTTTTGTAAAGTTAAGGTGAAAGGGGGCGTTTGCCCAAATTTTTATGACGTTTTTTCAGACTCACCCTATTTTTGGTGTGACGAACCTTTAAGAGTTCTCCGCTCTTGGGCCGCTAACGCGGGATACAGGAGAACTGGCGGAATTAGTAAACAAGTTGACCAGGTTGACGGGTTTACAGGTAAGTCTGCCAAGGTTTATAAGCCTCTTATCATTATAACTTTAACATTATAAAACAGGTATGTTTTCGCGACACACCTGATAATCAACTATTTCCGAACACCTTAATTGTGCCAAAGACAGACATAAAGCGTATACAAGCAGAATATTTGCAGTGTAAAAGTGTCCTAATTGCAAGAAAAACACTACCTTTGTGCCATAGGTCGTGTTTATAATAGAAAACATACACGAACTGATAGAGATATTTGCCAATCATTCATACCCAAAATGGCAAGCAGACTATGAACAATAATGTTGCAAAACTGGCTGCTGCGCACCAAGCGTCAACGCCAGTGGCAAGTGACAGGGCCTATACGTATAGGACTACAGAGATTGCATCTGCAGCCAATCTCTGCCCAGCCACAGCTGACAACATAATGTAGAAGAGAGTTTATGACACTGGATAGTACGAATTCTCTTTCTGCCGCCCCACAAATGCACTATTGCCGTCTTGATGGCAAAACGCGCACATTGCAAGGCACACAGCACGCCGAACCAGCCCCGCAGGCAGGTCCGGCAATAAAATCGTACACCAAATCGAGTTCACCACTCCACCACGACAATGCACCGGCCACTGGTTGGTGCTATATTTTTGTACACAACCAACGGGTGCGGGCTGTTGAGGAACAACTGCGCCACGACGGACGCCCCTACTTCATACACAAAAGCATTAAATACGTGCCGCGCCACAAAGACGGCACCGGAGGCGCCCGCTCCCTGTCGGTGCCCACGGTGAGCGGCCTTGTGTTTTTGCAAGGCACCCCGGCCGACACCCAGCTCTACCTCGACAACAACCTGCCGCCCTACCACCTGTGCAAGGACTGCAGCAACGGCCGTGTGGCCATCATACCCCACAGCCAGATGACGCCCTTCATGCGCATAGCCCAGGCCGACCCCGAGCGCATTCGTTTTCTGCTCCACCCCTTTCACTATTACGCCCAAAACCGCACCCTGCTGCGCATCACCTCAGGCCCCTTTGCAGGCATTGAGGGCTACGTCATACGCATTTCACGCGACCGCCGTCTGGTAATGCAGGTTGGCGGCATGAGCATAGCCCTGTCGGGGGTGCACGCCGAACGCTTTGAGGAGGTGGACAAGCACGAGGCCGCTACACGCCATGAGGGCGCCGCACGCTATCCCCGTGCCCTGCACGAGCGCAACGCCTTTATCGACCATTACTTTCACCCCGTGCGCACGCAGCACGAGGCAGCAGCCCAAGCCGAGAGCATCGACCTGCTGCGCCAGCAGCTGCTTGCCGACACGGCACAGGGCAAAATTGACCCTGCCGAGGCCTACGAGATGCTTCACTTCATGGTAGAGGAGTCCGACTATTATTACGCGCCACTCCTCCCCCGTTTCAGCACCGAACTCGAGCCCGTCACCGCTGCCACGTCCCGCGTCATGCAAGCCATCAGCGCCCTTATAGCACAGTTGCCCGCCAACAGCCCCACCCGCCAACTCCGCGAGGCGGAATACGACGAGCTGGTCAACCGATGCGGGTATTGGGTGCTGGCATTACAAAACTCTTAAGGCCTTTCGCCTTTTTTTCCCAAAAAAGCTTCACACACAGAATGTTTCATCATTCTGTTCTTTTTCATACCCAGCCTAACCAAGCATACTTTTTTCAACACACACATTTATTCCTTTCTATTTAATGCGTTGACGGGACTTGTTAACAAGTTAACGGGTTAACAGGTAAGTTTGCCAAATTCTTTTAAGCTTATCAACTTGCCTACTTGTTAACCTGTCTACTTGCCTACTTGTTAACCAAGGATTCCGTCAATGGGTTATTAACAGGTCGTAGCACTCCCTGCCACGGCCTTCGGTTGGCTGTGTGTCAGGCTACGTTTTACTCATTCACGCGCCTAACAGCAACTGTTATCTGCATATAAGTATGCTTTCCCTTAGCAGCATTTTAATATAACCAAATTTTGTATTCGCTTACATTCTTCATAGATGCTTCATCCTTATAAAGGATCGTTCGAAACATAAAGGCAACATTATAAAAACATTTTAATATGATCAACGTTGGAATTATTGGGTGCGGCTTTGTCGGTGGCGCCCTAAAGGATTGGTTAGAACATAACAATCCAGACTGCAAACTATTCATTAGCGACCCTCCCAAGGGGTACAATGATGACTTAAGCAACATAGACATAGCTTTCCTACAAATTCATGTACCGACCGAAGATGACGGGACACAGGATTTGTCTCTGATGAAAGAGTTGATAACAAATTTGCCAAACGTACCAGTCTTTGTAAGAACCACAATTCTCCCAGGTACGAGTGAGCGACTTTCTCATGAAACAAAGCATCAAGTATGTTATATGCCAGAGTTCTTAACAGAACGTACGTTCCTTGAGGACTTTAGAAAACAGACCATGGTGTTCACGGGTGCACACGAACTACTTACCAAAATTTTTGTTGGCAAGAAATTCACTGTTATGACACCCTTAGAGGCAGAATTGACAAAATATATGCACAATGTATTTGGTGCATACAAGGTGACATACTTCAATGCTTGCCGCGAATATTGCGAACAGATGGGAGCTGATTGGCGCAAAGTGCATACGGGCATACTCCTCTCTGGCTATATCAATGACACACACACCTACGTGCCAGGCCCTGATGGCAAATTTGGCTATGGTGGTAAATGCTTCCCCAAAGATGTCAATGCCTTCGCAAAAATGACAGAAGGTACCCCGCTCGGCACTCTTTTGGAACACCTACATGAATTAAATGTACACTTCCGAGGAGTAGAGGAGCATATTTAATACTATTGGAAAGCCGTTGTACTGGTGTAAAGTTTATATGCTTGTGGTTCGATGCCGCCAACGGCTACTAAAGAATAACCATTATAATTAGACACGGCACTTTTAGAATGTCGTAACAGGAAAATATAATGAGCATGAAAACAATAATGTTGGTCTTTGGCACAAGGCCTGAAGCAATAAAGATGTGTCCTCTTGTAAAGGAGTTCCAGAAGTACACGGATAAATTCAACACTGTGGTATGCGTGACCGGGCAGCATCGTGAAATGCTCGATCAAGTATTGAGCATCTTTGGCGTGAAGCCTGACTATGACCTAAACATCATGAAGCAGGGACAAGACCTTACGGACGTCACAGCACGTGTTCTTACTGGTATGCGTGATGTTTTCAAAGAGTGTAAACCTGATGTTGTATTAGTGCATGGTGACACAACCACATCTACAGCAGCAGCGCTTGCGGCCTTCTATCAGCAAATCCCTGTTGGCCATGTTGAAGCAGGACTCCGCACTCATAATATATATAGCCCGTGGCCAGAGGAGATGAACCGTCAGATAACAGGACGTATCGCAACTTATAATTTCTCACCGACTCCTTTGTCAGAGAAAAATCTTATAGAGGAAAAGATACAAGGCAAAATATATGTTACTGGGAATACCGTTATTGATGCCCTTCATATGGTTGTGAAAAAATTGAAGGGTGACAAGGCACTTGCGGCAAAACAAACAGAAAAACTCGCAACAGCTGGATACGACATCACAAGGCTTAAAAATGGCAAAAGACTTGTGCTTATTACAGGGCATCGACGTGAGAACTTTGGCACGGGGTTTATACACATGGTTACAGCCATACGCGACCTTAAAAATAAATATCCAGATGTAGATTTCGTTTATCCTATGCATCTAAATCCGAATGTGCGCAAACCTATCCATGAAGTATTTGGTGAGAATTTGAGCAATCTTGGTAATATGTTCTTCATTGAGCCACTGGAATATTTGGAGTTTGTATATCTAATGGAGAAATCCACAATCGTACTTACCGACTCAGGCGGTATACAGGAAGAGGCTCCAGGCCTTGGCAAGCCAGTACTTGTTATGCGTGATACGACAGAACGTCCTGAGGCTTTATCAAGCGGCACAGTTCATCTAGTAGGTACGGACTATAACAGAATTATTGATGAAGTAAGCACACTGCTTGACGATGCTGATGCATATAACAAAATGTCAAAGGCTGTCAACCCTTACGGAGATGGACAGGCATGCGAGCGGATAGTCAAAATCTTAAATAATGGTGGGCTGTAACACCTCAAATCCGCGACTGTATGATAAAATAAAAATGGATTCAGTCTCACACAATAGCTGTAATGAAATCCAAATGCGATTTGACAGATGTTGAGCAAGCCATATTGACATCAAAAGTAAAAAAGATTTCGACCTGTTGTGTAATAATCAAAAAAGGTACGTTTTATCATAATTTGAAACGAATTGCAACCTTAAGTGAGAAACGTAATGCGTTGCTTTTGTTATTGTGCCTATTTAAGCAGGGGTATCAGCGAAAATTAGTGGATAATAATCCTGCAAAGTGGTGGAATGCGGAGTTTTAGATATATAGGAGGACTCCAAAACAAAAGCAACAGATAAAAGTTCGTAAGGGCCTTGGCTTTAGAGCATCTATAGGTTTGTTACTCATTTTTTTGCGAATGATATAAGTTCTCAATCAGTACAATAATCATGCCCCCCACAAGATTATCGTGCTTTACGGTCATGGCAATCTTGGCAAGACCATGGTCATTGACATACTCAACGGCGAGCCCATATCATACACCACCAGCGACGCGCAGACCATTTACCATTACAACGACCTCATCATAGCCGTTGCCACCAAAGGTGACAATGCTGCCGAGTTGCGCGCCAACGTATCATATTTCAAGTCCCACCCATGCGACATCGCCATCACCGCTGCTCGTTCGCGCGGTGGCACGCACGACGTGATCAAGGCTTACACCCAGAAAACTGGTGCCGAGGCAGTATGGATATACAAGCGCGCCGAGACTGGTGATAAGAATGCGGTGAACTTGAAGTGGGCTGAGAGGGTGGTGGAGAAAATAAGTACAAGGTAAATGTTATAGTTTTTTCTGCTTGTTCTATAAGGTTACACAGGCGGAATTTGATTGTTACTAATTTAATTTTATCATATGATCAAATTATTTAATTAGTGGCTCTCAAAGAAGAGCCGTATTGTTGCCATTTTCGTAGTGGCCGTCTATATGTCTGACTACAATTAGAAGTTTATGGCATTTAGATATAGTTCAGATAATTCACGGGTGGAGTTAGTCAACATGGGATCTCCTTATGTTGAGGTTCTTCGTAGACTCAATATGCCTGTGAAAGAAGACGAGATGGTTCTTCAACCTATTGAAAGCGTAGGCTAAATGCTTTTCCCTTTGGGGGATTGGGTTAATATCCCCCATTTTTATTGTGATTGCAGGAAAAATATACAGCACTTATCATAAAGCAATGTCTAATAAATTTTACACGATACTTAATCTTGTCACAGGGCTATTTACAGTAATAGTACAGTTCGCAACAAGTTTCTTTTTATCGCCTTTTATTGTAAAAGCATTGGGTGCAGAAGCAAATGGTTACACACAACTTGCAGCAAATTTTGTGATGTACGCTTCGTTGTTAACAACTGCATTTAATTCGATGGCTTCACGTTTTGTATCGGTAGCGTATCATCAAGGTAATATAGATAAAGCTCGTGGCTATTATTCGTCTGTATATGTAGCCAATATCGGATTGATTGCTTTGTTGCTGCCAATATCTGTAATAGTATCCTTGAGATTAGAGCATGTTATTGTTATAGACAATGTGGACGTACTTGACGTCAAATTGTTGTTCGGTTGCATATTTGCGAATTTCTTTGTAGGTCTTATTTCTTCTTTATATAGTATTTCAATGTATGTGAAGAATGCCATTTACTATAGTAATATATTGAACTGCATTCGTACTATTTGCAATGCCGTGTTATTATTCGCGGTATTTAGCTTGCTGCCAGTGAAAATCTTTTATGTTTCTTTCGTGGCATTGACGTTATCCATATTTTTAATACCTGCTTACGTATATTATCAAAATCGCTTACTGCCTGATATTCATTTTGATAAAAAAGACTTTTCATGGAGGGCTGTTAAGGATATGCTTTCTTCTGGCGTATGGAATTCTGTAAATCAGTGTGGTCATTTGTTACAAACGGGGTTCGATTTATTATTGGCTAATTTATTCGTATCACCTTTTGCAATGGGGTTAGTTGCAGTATCAAAGACAATACCATCTGCTATTATACAATTGGCTACGACGATAAACAATAATTTTTCCCCATCAATAACACAAAGTTGGGCAAAGGGTGATATGGGTAGTATAATGAAAGAACTACGTATTGCCATCAGAATATCAATAGTAATAGTGTCTGTTCCAATTGTAACATTTTGTTGCTTGGGTGTACAATTTTATAGGTTGTGGCAACCAACTTTGGACCCTTATATATTAACTCTATTGTCTGTACTTGGGTGCATGACTTTTATAGTAGTTGCAGGGACACAGATATTGTATAATGTTTTCACGGCTTCCAATCATTTGAAAGTGAATTCTTTAACGTTTGTAGCAATGGGAGTTGTAAACATCATTATTGTTTATTGTGGACTTAAATTTTACCCCCAGTATAATATGTATATTATTGTGGGTACAAGTTCGGTACTTGCCATCTTACGTCAATTATGTGTGGTGCTTCCATATGTGTCGCGTTTGTTGGGCGTTTCTTGTACTACATTTTATAAAGAAACTTTTCTGACGTTGATATGCTGTGCCGTTAATACGATCATAGCTTTAGCCATTTTGAAGGTCTGTACAATATCAGGTTGGTTGTCGTTTATCATAGATGTTGTACTCGTTGGAGTGCTTGCGGCTCTTTCAGAGTGCTTTTTGCTCTTGAATGCGGAAGAAAGAAAAAGAATTAAACAACTTATAAGCAGAAGAAAATAATGAAGAAAATATTGTTATTCAGAATTCCTATGTCGATTTGCAACTTTCGTTGTCACTATTGTTATATAGCCCAACGTCCGGTACATTTTGAGGGCATACAGCCCGAATTCAAGTATGCTCCATCGGAAGTTGCTAATGCACTTTCGATGAAGCGTCTTGGCGGCCCATGCTTTATGAATTTTTGTGCAGACGGTGAAACCCTCCTTACAAAGAATTTGGATCTGTATGTGAAGGCTCTTGTTGAAGAAGGACATTACGCAGAGGTAGTGACAAACCTGACGGTTTCAAATGTACTTGACAAGTTCTTGTCATGGGATAAGGGACTCCTGAAACGTCTGGAATTTAAGTGCTCTTTCCATTATTTGGAATTAAAGCGCAAGGGCTGGCTCGAACGTTTTGCTGAGAATGTCCATAAGATTTGGGAAGCCGGTGCCTCGGCCAATATAGAGTTGGCACCTTCTGATGAGCTGATCCCTTATCTTGACGAGGTTAAGGATTATTCTATGAAAAACTTTGGCGCTTTGCCTCAATTGACAATTTTGCGTGATGACAGAACTTCAAATATTGACTATCTAACAAAAATGAGTGAGGAGGAGTATAACAGGACGTGGGAACCTTTTGGATCGACATTTTGGGAGTTTAAGAAAACAATATTTGGAAAGAAACAAACCGGTTATTGCTATGCAGGTGCATGGTCTGCTTACATAGATTTGACTACAGGAGATGCAACGGGCTGTTATGGATATGTAAATTTGGGAAATGTCTTTGAGAATCCAGAAAAACCATTCCCGCATAAGGCTGTTGGTAAGTGTCCGCTTGCTCATTGCTATAATGGTCATGCAATGTTAAGTATGGGGCTTATTCCACATTTGAACGACGTGCATTATGGTTACTTACGCGATAGAAAAAAGAATGATGGTGGAACTTGGCTACAGCAAGAATTGCGCAGTTTCTTTGATGAAAAGTTGGAAGATAGTAATGAATTAGATTCTCGACTTACTCAAATGCTGAATCCTATAGACAGACTTAAAGATCGTGTTTTGAATAAGTTAAAACGTACCTTCAGACCATAATGAATAAGAGAATTTTACCCCCCCCGATAGTATTATTGTCCGCTTTGGCGATTTTGTTAGCATGCTTCCATGAATCCTTGATAGAATGGTGGTGTCTAAGGGACTTGCCGAAGTCATTAAATCAAATTTACGGGGAAACGACGCAAAATAAGATTCCTGTATATTGTTTTGAGGATGGATTTAGAGCACAAATCCCAATTTTCAAAAGTTCTTCTAGCTTTTATACGTCCTATGATTTTAATGAGAATTACTTGAAAGGGCTTGATACTGTCTATGTTTCGGTTAATGGTAAGGATGGAAATAGTGGAAGTTCTCGGGCCGAAGCTAAAAGAACTATAGAATCAGCTTTGCATACAAGGGCTCGGACGATTATAATGACCAGCGGTGTATATCGAGCAGGTGAAAATTTCTGCAGTGATGTTTCTCTTGTTAATGTAAACCTCATAGGAGAGGGAGATGTAGTTGTAGACAATGTACACTGTCCACCAATGGTTATAAAAGGTAATGTATTCATTCGTAATATAGAGTTTATAAATGGTAGCAGAGGCAGTTTGAGGACATATATAGACAATCCTAATGATGTTTGTACATACATAAATTGCAAATTCAATAAGTCTTTGGTTGATAATGAGGATATAGGAAAGGCTCAATCATTGGGTGGGTTACGTATTCAAGGCGGAACGCATTATTTATATAAGTGTGAAGCTTCATACAATGGCTTAGATGGCTTTTCTTATCACTCAGCCCCAGATGGTTCCACAAATTCGCCTCATGTAGTAGAGGTTGAGTGCAAAGCTTTTCACAATGGTGAGAAAAATGCGTATGAAAGCAACAATGCTTCGACTGCACATGATGGCACTCATGTAATACGGTTAAATTGTGAATATGGATATTCCCACGGGGGCAATGTGGCAGATGTGCACAAAAACACCATTTCATTTAATTTGGGCTGCACCTCATATTCTGTTTGGGATTTGGGGACGGAAAACAGATCATTCCAATCGAATTATTTTTGTGCCTCTGGAGCTGTTATGTATTTGTTAGGTTGCAAGAGTTATGGTAGTTATTACGATTTAAGTTGCTGGGGGAAAGGTGTGTTGTTTACGGACAGGAATTATAAGAATAATTATGTAAAAGATGGCACTTTTACCCTTTTGCGATAATAACAGAAAAGAATGAAGAATTTGGAAAAAGTCAATCAATTACGCTCAATAATAGAAAATAAGATATCTCCTCTCATCACGAATGACTATGTGCTTTGGGGGGTGCCGTACTACTCAAATATAGGCGACACCTTGATATGGGAGGGCGAATTGGAGTTTTTGAAGTCAATACCATACAAATGTATTGGTACTTGTGGCTGGGACGAGTATGAGTGCAAGCCTTTAAGTAAAGATACCGTCATATTGATAACAGGCGGAGGCTACTTTGGCGATGTGTGGCGAAAGGCTTGGGATAGCGTGATGAACACCATAGAATGTTATCCAGACAATCCCATAGTGATATTGCCTAATACAATCTTTTATAACGATGCTGAGGTTATGCGCCTTGATGCAGCCCGCATGGCACGGCTGAGGAAACTTACCATTTGTGTAAGGGATGAAACTTCGTTGAAAATAGCACGGGAGCATTTTAATACCCCTGCCTTACTCGTGCCAGATATGGCATTTTGCATATCGACGAATTATCTTGCACAATGGCGCGTGCCCGAGACGGACAAGGTGTTGTGGCTCAAACGAAAGGATAAAGAGCTGGGCGACAGAGATGTGAAAATAGAGGTGCCCAATGTGGAGGTGAGGGACTGGCCGACAATGGACAGCAAACCCACATTGGGCGAAAGATTGTTTTATAAGAGTATTGCACTTAACAATCGTACAAAACGATGCTTGCCTTTGATACAGCCTTTGGCAGGCTGGCTGGAAAGATGTCTGGGACTTCATTTATTCCGTAAAAGCATGACGCGTCGGGGCGTGCAGTTTGTAAGCCAATACAAGGAGATATATACCACCCGGCTTCATGTGATGATACTGTCGGTGTTGCTTGGCAAGCGGGTGCATTTCATAGACAATAGCTATGGTAAACTCAGCTCGTTTTACAAAGCCTGGCTGAGTGATTGTGATGGCGTGGACGCTTTTGGGCAATAACAGTGTTACTTACAAAGTTACAATGGAACGTATAAAGATATCGGTAATAATACCCGTTTATAATGTAGCTCCCTACATCACAGATTGCCTGCGGTCAGTGATGCGCCAAAGTTATCAGGGCTCGATAGAGTGTCTGATTATTGACGATTGCGGAACAGACAACAGCATGGAGGTGGTAAATAGCGTGCTGAATGACTATAATGGCAAGATAGATTTTAAGGTGTTGCACCACGAATGCAACCGTGGTCTGTCAGCAGCGCGCAATACGGGCATTGCCAGTGCCACAGGTGATTATCTGTATTTTTTGGACAGTGATGACGAACTGACAGATAATTGTTTGGAATTGCTGACAGCACCGCTCAATGACACTGCGTATGATTTTGTGATAGGTGGTTATAAAATAACAGGTAGTGCCAAGAGCTATCCATCGGTTACATTACACGATGGCGCAGCGTTGCATGGCGAAGATATAATAAAATCCTATTATCGGGGAGAATGGTACATGATGGCGTGCGGCAAATTGTGTAATGCAGAGTTCTTAAGGAACAATCAATTATTATTTAAGGAGGGACTACTGCATGAAGATGAACTTTGGAGTTTTCAGATGGCATGCCTTGCCCGCAGTATGTATGTGGTAAATCGGGAAAGCTACGTTTACAAAATACGTGATGGGTCAATAACCATGTGTGCAGAAGCGCAGAAGCGTAAGGTAAAGGCCCTGCGAACAATATTGCAAGAGAGTGTACAGTTTGTATTGGAAAAAGGGATCAAGTCGCCTTATGCCTGTCTTAAGACTTATACCATTTTTGAAAATCTTTGTAACATCGCACGTTTGAATGGCTGCTCACGCGACATTGTTTGCTATCGGCAAATTTTGGCCGTTTTATCTTATGGTAGGCGTGTCAAAAGTTGTTTGGTAGGCATCAAGGAGTTCGTGCGGTTCTCGTATGTGTGTTTGCCTGTGTGTGCGTTTCCGATACATAACAGATTGTTCTTTTGGGGGGTGAAGTACAAGAATAGACTCACACATTAAATAGTATGAGTCATATATCAAGTGCAAATTAACACGTAAAACACTTGCCCCCGTCTTTTATTATTTTTACAAAAATCCTTAGAATAGAAATGCCAAAGATCTCAGTAATAGTACCAGTTTATAAGGCGGAAAAATACGTCGGTGAATGTATTGAGAGTATCCTTAGCCAAACATATACCGACTTTGAACTTCTATTAGTGGACGATGGTTCGCCAGATAAAAGCGGTGAGATTTGTGACTATTATGCAGGAAAAGACCCTCGAATAATAGTTTATCATAAAGAAAATGGAGGCGTTAGTTCTGCACGGAATTATGGCATTGAACATGCTGTAGGAGAATGGATTTGCTTTGTGGATAGTGATGATACTATATTACCTACTTATTTGGAAAATTTCGAATTAGATAAAGTTGAAGCAGATCTCTATATGCAAGGATATGTGCGGATCCAAAAAGGGAAAGTCATTGATAGACACAATTTTGCAAATTGCAAAGGAAAAGGATTCCTTAGTATACTTGCCTACTCTGAGGAAAATAACATTATCAATTCGCCATGTTTTAAGCTATTCAAAAGGAGTATTATTACTAATAATGACATTAGGTTCGATACAAACACCTCATACGGAGAAGACCATTTATTTTCTCTAGCTTACGTATTTTTTATAAGTTGCGCTCACTATTCAATGGGTGAAGGATACAGATACCGAATATGTGATGAGGAATCACTAACTCAAAGAGTGGTTCCATACAAAGAAATCACATATTATGCTTTACAAGCAAAAAAATATCATGACAATATTTGCAATGCTACTCACAATAATGAATATCGTTCTGTAGCAGAAGCCATTTTTATGACAAACTACATTAGGACCTTAAAATATATGGCACAAGCAAAATGTAGTTTTGTTGATTATAAATGGGTAAGAGATGTATTTCTGCCAGATATGAAAATAATATCGACAAATAAGCTAACATTAAAACAAAGATTGATCAGGTATGTTACAATCTCCCCATGCTTTTATTTCATTATATATGTTATAATCAAAACAATACAATGATGAAAAGAGTAATTCCGTTTTTATGCGTCTTTATGTATTTCATGTCGCCATATCGATTGGCAGGTCATGAACTACCTGAGGTTGTTGGTATATTAGCTACCATATTAGCTATTTTGGGAGGCTTCCGCTTACATTTAGAGAAAAGCTATGTTTTGTTTCTCGCATACATGTGGATTGTTCCTCCAATTGCAGGATTTGTATGTGGAATACCAGGAAACTATCTACAAGCGTTAATTCCAGTCACGTTAATTTTGTCTACATTGTATCTTGGTTTACTCTTACCAGATGCAAACAAAAATTACGTTCTCAAGTATTATCGATACTTAGTATATATAGCTGTTGCATTTTTTATAGTTCAAGAAATATCCTACAATACAATAGGAATACGACCTACTTTATACATTCCTTTTCTTGAAATGTATTATCAAGGTTCAGACGAGATGTCTTTTGCCCTATCGCGAGCAGAAATGTACAGATCTTCTTCTTTTTTCTTGGAACCTTCTCATTTTGTACAATATATAATTCCCTATTTTTGCATAATCCTATCTAATTACATTAAAGAGAAAAAAGGACTGAAAGAAGTACTTCTCATGCTTTTTGTCATTATATGGTTAAAAGCTGGTATCGGTTTTGTTTCGTTGCTCGTCATATTCTGTTTCTTCTTCTTGAAAAGCGGTATTCTGAAAATGTACCAAAGAATACTTGTTATGTTTGCTACTATTATAATTGTTGGTTTTATAACAACTGTTTATAAAGATAGCGAATTGATTAGTTATATAATGGATCGTTCTTCTGAATTCTCAATGGAGGTTGATCCTTATGGTGCCCAGTCTGGGTTTATACGCATTTGGAGAGGATATTTTATTTATGGAGCAATGGATATAATCAATCAAATATTGGGAGTCAGTGCTGCTGGCATGGAAGCCGTAAGTAAAGCCGTGTATATACCTGGGTGTAGGTATGATGGTTCATACATGAATGGCATTCAGGCCCTATTAGTGTCGGGGGGCGTTGTAGGATTAATATTATTCTTTAATTACATAATACACATCTACAAACAAAAGGACAATACGGGGCAATGTATACTTATTGTCATGATTGCCATATTCTTTATGGAACATATGCTGAATACTCCTAAGATGTTCTTATATATTTTGCTCGCATCTTGTTTTAACATTCCATCATTACAAAAAACGAAGAAATAAATGAAACGTGTTTTTATAATTCTCAAGGAGGACATTATCAATTACCCTCCAGTTCTGACAATTTTGAATGTATTGCCTAAGCTGGGATACAAAGTCATTCACATAGGCGTATATTCTGACACCGAATCAAAGAAAAAATATGAAGATGAAGGCATCGAGTTTTGGCCCACATTAAAATATAATGGCAAAGCCGGATTGTTGACAAAATTTACTTCACAATTAAAATACCGCAAACAAGTTGAGAAGTATTTGACAGATTCTAATATCACATCAAATGACCGAGTTTGGATTATGCAGGCAGAAACCATTTGCCTCTTAAATAAGGTTGTGGAGAAGTATCCATGCATTCTTCATTTTTATGAATATGTAGAGCCTTCGATAAATTGGAAATACAGATTATTGAATCCTTTATATAATCCATCGAGGACTTTTGCTAAAGCGAAAAAAATCGTTTGCTGCGAATACAATAGAGCACATATCACAAAAGGGTTGTTTCAGTTGAATGAATTACCCATTGTTTTGCCAAACAAGATGGTTATTGATGAGGACGTTTTGAAAACGATACCGAAAGATATTAAGCCTCTTTATGATGAAGTATTAGAAAAGGTCAAAAACAAAAAGGTTATTTTGTATCAAGGAATATTTCTTGACAAGGAACGCCGCTTGGAAGAATTCTGTGAAGCCATTAAAAAATTAAGCGACGAATATGTTTTTATTGCGATGGGACGAGGAAGTGATATGTTTGATGAACTGAAGAAGAAATACGAATCCGACCGCATTCTCTTTATACCCTTCGTCCGTCCCCCATATCATTTGCTTGTAACTAAACTTGCATCAATAGGCATACTCTCATATTTTCCTCGTATGGGTTCTGTCGCCTACACTATAAACCCTATTTATTGTGCTCCTAATAAAATTTTTGAATATGCAAAGTTTGGCATTCCCATGATATCTAATGACATACCTGCCCTAAAATATACTTATATGGAATATGGTTGTGGTGAATGTATCAATTATCCAATAACAACAGAAGCAATAGTTGCAACCATAAACAAAATTTTCGGCAACTATGAACATTACAAGAGTGGAGCACTCAACTATTTTAATTCTGTTGAACCTGAAAAAATAATAAAGGAAATAGTTTCATGAAATATGTTTTTTTGTTGTTCTACTATGGTATTCTTAAGCATTTTCCTGCGACTGACAACAATTTACCTATTCGCAATTTTGTACGAAAACTGAGAAGTTGGTGTGCAGGTAAACTTTTTGACGCCCATGGCAAGAATATTAATGTAGAGAAAGGTGCTGATTTCGGCACAGGAAATGGAATTAGAATTGGCACGAATTCTAATCTTGGCATTAACTGTAAAATCAGGGGGCCCTTGGAAATTGGTGAAGATGTGATGATGGGACCAAATGTCATCATTATAACGAGCAATCATAAACATGATGATGTAAATCAACACATGATTTATCAAGGATATTACCCCCCCCGGAAAGGTTATAATCGAAGATGATTGCTGGATTGGATTCAACGTCATCATACTTCCTGGTGTTACTATTGGAAAAGGAAGCATCATTGGTGCAGGAGCAGTAGTAACTAAAAGCATTCCTCCCTATTCTGTGGCTGGAGGTGTACCTGCCAAGGTTATAAAGTCAAGATTAAAATAATTATGAGCAAATTACGAATATTAGTACGTTGTCTTTGGGGATATATATTAAAATACTGCTTTGATTTAAGTCTATTAAATATACCCTCTTTAGGCGATAAAAATCAAGCAAATGTAATTGTTTCCTTAACAAGTTACGGAAGACGTGTTGAAAAATGTGTGGTTTACTACACAATCTGTTCGCTATTGCGCCAAAATATTCAACCCAAACGTATAATACTTTGGCTTGCCGAGAATGAGTGGTCAGATGAAAAACTTCCCGCAAGACTTCTGCGACTTAAGTCAAAGGGATTAGAGATAATGTATTATAAAGATATTCGTTCATATAAGAAACTTATTCCGACTCTTAAATTCTATCCTAATCAAGATATCATAACCGTTGATGATGATATGATGTATTCGGCGGATACGGTTCAGGCATTGGTTGAAGAACATAAACGATATCCCAAAGATATTATTTGTCTTAACGCAAGCGAACCTATTATAGAGAATGGTTGCCCATCGTACTATGAAAGTTGGAAATCATATAAAGATTACAAATCGGGGAATTTAGTATTTCCTATCGGAGTTGGTGGTATATATTATCCACATGGTTCATTACATTCAGATGTGATGCGTGAAGATTTATTTATGCAGTTATGTCCATTGGCAGATGATATATGGTTTTGGTTCAACGGATTAAGGGCTGGAACAATTAAGCGGTTTATACTAAAATCAAAGAAGAACTACTCTTTTGATGATCTTTACCAATATTTTCATAGAGGCAGTGCTTTGACACATACCAATTGTCAAGGTCATCAAAATAACTCTCAGTTTGCATCAATCTTTGAACACTATAAAGTATTTATTTCCGAACATAAAACATTAGCGCATCGTAATAAATAAAAGAGCCATTCCTATAACATACAAATAAAAACTAAAAAGAGATTTTATGCTATCCGTAATAGTACCAATTTATAACGAAGAAAAATACATAGCAAAATGTATAGATAGTATGCTTAAGCAGGATTATCCTAAAAATGATTTGGAGATAATCTTGGTGGACGGTATGAGCGAGGATCGCACACGCGAAATTGCAACAGAATATATTGCAACGTATCCGTTCATTCGAATGATTGAGAATACTCATCGCATTGCTCCCTGGGCTATGAATTTAGGTATAAAAGAAGCTAAGGGTGATGTCATCATGCGATTAGATGCTCATGCAACCTATGAGAAAAACTATTTTTCAGCTTTAGTTAAAGCTCTGAAACTGTATGATGCGGATAACGTTGGAGCTGTATGCCGTACTGATGTATTAAATAAGACGCCAAAAACACTTGCTATTCGTGAAATTTTAAGTAATAAATTTGGCGTGGGTAATTCCACTTTCCGTACAGGCATAACGAAAGCACAGGAAGTTGAGACAGTACCTTTTGGCTGTTGGAAACGTAGTGTCTTTGATAGGTATGGTATGTACGATATACGATTGGTGCGTAACCAAGATATAGAACTAAATAAACGCATTATACGTGGTGGAGGAAAGATTATAATCATTCCAGATACTTTCTGCACCTATCTTGCACGCGAAACCTATAAAAAACTGGCAAAGAACAATTATGGCAATGGCAAATGGAATATTCTAACGGTTTATTACACTAAAGAGTTACGTTCTTTATCCATTCGGCACTTCGTACCATTATTGTTCGTCCTATCATTTACCATACCCACAATTGTTGGTCTGATATGGTGGCCTGCATTTTGTATTTCAGCTTTGGCACTGAGCGTATATCTGTTAGTAATGGGTGGTGTGAGTGCTAAACTTGCTATTAGCAAGAAATTGAATTTCTTTTATTTGCTAACGAGTTTTATCGTATTACATGTATCGTATGGCTGCGGTTCATTAATGGGATTGCTTAAGCTGCCTTTCAACAACAAATGAAAACAATAGAAAACGACCTTTGGAAACTTGTAGCATTAGGGTTAGGCAATGATGCTACAATGTCTAATCAAGATGTAGACTGGAAAAAACTCTATACACTTTCTATAAAACATGGAGTAGCCGCTATTTGTGTTGACGGCATGTCCGCTACGGGATTAGAACATTCTTGTTTACAAAACATACCTAAACAGATCAAACTACAATGGGTTTCTTCTGTAATGCAGACAGAGAAAATATATAATAGACAAAGAGATGTTATAGAACGACTTGCAGAAATTTACAATGAAGAGGGGATGCGAATATTACTTTTGAAAGGGTATGGCCTTTCCATGAATTATCCCAATCCACGACATCGTATTTGCGGTGATATCGACATCTACATGTTTGGTGATGGTGGCAAAGCTGACAGATTAATTGAAAAGAAATATGGTATCAAAAGTAAACAGAATGAAGATAAACATAGCACTTTTACATTTGAGGGCATAATGGTAGAAAACCATGCATCTATAATCAATACGGCAATTCACCCTAATACACTATCTTTAGAATATTATTTTGAGGAAGAAGCAAAAAAAGCAGAATCTATTGATATAGGAAATATTACGTGTTATGTTCCTACTGTCAACATGAATGCTTTATTTCTATCATACCACATCGCAGGACACTTCTGCCATGATGAAACCAATTTGCGACAATTATGTGATTGGGCGACCTTTGTAATGCACGAAGGAAAAAACGTGGATTGGAATATGGTTAAATTAAAAGCTAAAGAAACTGGCTTTTTCAAATTCCTATGCTGTATAAACGGAATCGTTATAGACAAATTGGGAGTACCCAGAGACTGTTTGCCTAAGTGGGAAAGGAACCATCAACTTGAAGAACGAGTACTATCCAACATCTTAAACTATGGAAATAAAATTCCCAATACAGTTGTCGAAAAAATAAAAAGATTTTGGCAGAACCGATGGAAATATAAACTGGTATATAATGAAAATATATATTTACACTTTATACTTCTTGCAAAATCCTACTATAGGACAAAGATAAACAAAAATGCAAGAAGCATTTGGGATAAATAATACTTATAATAAAGACAATCTACATGCTTTCCAAACGACTCTTCGACATAGCAGCCTCATTGGTGGGGCTGCTTTTAATTTGGTGGGTGTTCCCCATCGTGGCAATCCTTATACGCATAAAGATGCCGGGCGGCCCGGCATTCTTTTGCCAGAAACGTGTAGGCAAGGACGGACGGCTGTTCACTTGCCACAAGTTCCGTTCCATGACGGTCAACCACAACGGCTCGTCGGTGAGCGTGGCCGGCGACAGCCGCATCACACCGTTCGGAGCCAAATTGCGCCACTACAAAATTGATGAACTGCCCGAACTGTGGGACGTGCTCATTGGCAACATGTCGTTCGTCGGCCCAAGGCCCGATGTGCCCGGGTATGCCGACAAGCTGCAAGGTGCCGACAGAGATGTGCTAAAGTTGCGTCCGGGCATTACGGGGCCAGCCACGTTGAAGTACCGGCTGGAGGACGAAATGATTTCGGCCTACGTGGCCAAGTGTCAGGCCGAGGGCGACACGCGCCCCATGCAGGAGATTGCCACCGAATATAACGACACCATTATCTATCCCGACAAGGTGCGCCTCAACTGCTATTATTACAGACACTACTCCTTCTGCAAGGATATCGAAATAATATTTGCCACCGTGTTAGGCTTCAAGGTGAAGTTTGCAGGCGAGATGGTGTAGAGGCTGCTGAAAATTGCCCCGACGCGAGACGCGTCGCCCCCATTAGAGCACAATGTCCTGGCACAACATTCCTTTACATGGCTTCAAATTGTTTTTTAACCTGTAATCTGATAGAAAACGCTACCACTAATGGGGGCGACGCGTCCCGCGTCGGTTTTTTCAGCAGCCTCGGTGTAAGGACGGACACAGAAAAGAGAGGTTACAGACTGTCTGACAGAATTTTCATCATCGTAAATGTGTCAATTACCGCGTACGCCATGATGCTTTTCCTTTAATCGTCTTACCTCGTCAATTTCTGCATTGATTTCTTCCAAAGTCAATTCGGGCGTATTGCTGTTTTCAGCTTCAGCGCGCAACTTGCTAAAAACATTCAATGCCCTTTCACGTATGTCGCTTTCAGTATCTGCTGAGATGGTAAACGGTATTTTGCGACAACGTATTACAGCCTTTACAAAAATATTGATAGCGGTATTGGCACTCATGCCAAATTGCGCGCAAAGTTCATCAAATATCGCTTTTTGCTGATTGTCCAAACGGACGGTCATAGACGTCTGTGACATAATGCTTATATGTTTAGATTAAACAGAACCTGTTAAGTAGATGTTCAACCAATTCAGAGCACCTACTAATGTGATGTAAAATTACTGCATTGTGACGTAAAATGCAAGCATATTAACAAATATTACTATGGATACAGAAAGACAAACCATTTACCTCTGCCTGGCCCACATGAGCGAGGCAGGGCTTGAACAGAAATATGTGAAAGAGGCATTCGACACCAAATGGGTGGTGCCCATGGGGCCTAATGTGAATGCCTTCGAACACGATTTGGAGGCGTTTGCCAACAGCAAGAGCAATGGCACAACACCGCTCGACCGCAAAGTGGTGTGCCTGAGCGCGGGCACGGCAGCCGTGCATCTGGCCCTGATTGGCTGCGGGGTGAAGGCCGGCGACGAGGTGCTGGTGCAGAGTTTCACATTCTGCGCCTCGAGCCACCCCGTCACCTATCTTGGCGCCAAGCCCGTGTTTGTAGGTTCCGAGGGCGAAACCTGGAACATGGACCCCGCCCTGCTCGAAAAGGCCATCATCGACCGTCAACAAAAGACTGGCAAACTGCCCAAGGCCATTGTGCCCGTGGCACTTTACGGCATGCCCTACCGCATAGACGAGATAATGGACATTGCCAACCGTTACGGCATACCCGTGGTGGAGGACGCCGCCGAGGGCATGGGCTCGCGCTACAACGGACAGGTGCTTGGCACATTCGGCCGTTATGGCGTGCTGTCGTTCAACGGCAACAAGATGATTACCACCTCGGGGGGCTGTGCACTGATTTGCCGCAATGCCGATGAGGCCAACAACATTATGTGGTATGCCACACAGGCCCGCGATGCCTACCCCTACTACCAACACACAGCCATTGGCTACAACTACCGCATGAGCAATGTGTGCGCAGGCATAGGCCGCGGACAGATGACCGTGCTCAACGACCACATAGCGCACCACAAGCATGTGCAGGCTCTGTATGAAGAACTGCTCAAGGACGTGCCAGGTGTACACATGCACAAGCAGCCGGCCGACCCGCGCTACGATGCCAACTACTGGCTCTGTGCCGCCACGCTCGATGCCGATGTGCGCATCAAGGGGCAAGACGCTGCCTACAAAGAGGTGATAACCACAGCCGTGGGCGGTGCGGCAGGCGTTATTCATGCAGTAAACTCTGCCGTGACCGACTGTCAGCCCAATGCCAATGTCGAGGCTTTGCGTGTGTTCATGTTGCAGAAAAAAGTGGAGTGCCGCCCTGTGTGGAAACCCATGCACAAGCAGCCCGTCTATGCCGATGCCGATGTTTACACCAACGGCATTGAGGAGGCCATATTCAAGGTAGGCTTCTGCCTGCCCGCCGGCCCATGGGTCACCGACGATGATGTGCACTACATTGTAGACTGCATTAAGGAGGCTATGGCATAAAGCACAACACGACTATTCAAAGTATCCACTATGAGGGAGGGCGCATCAACCTGATGCACCCTCCCTCATTGTTTTTCCTGACTTCATCACTTTTTTGCTCCATTGAATAGCGCATATTGAAAATCAAGGAGTTACGTAATAAAAATGGGTGGCGCAGGGTGGTGCAGGGTGGCGCAAGCAAAAAAGCTAATCTTGTTTTGCTCTTTCAAGGGCTGTTCGCCCTTATGCCGCTTACCGCGGTAGACATAAGTACATAAGCTGCATAAGTAACATAAGGCTGGCGCCGTGGTTTTCCACATAAGCTGAGGCTGGGCTGGGAGCCCTGCTTGCTCACGGGCACAACCCCTTTGTCCGTCGGGTCGCGCAGTTGCACTTCGGGCGTGCAGTCAGGCACATTATAGCGCATGTCGCACAGTTCGTCCATAAGCGTGATGGCTTGTGCCGTCAGACCGCGGTTTGTAGTGCTGCCAGTCGCTTGCGGTGCGCAGTCAGTGTCGTTGCCCATGCATTTTTGCTGCTGGGGTGTTTCAGCGTTTTTAGTTTGTGGTTCCGGGCTTTGTCCGATAGCATCTATCAGTTTGTCAACGCCACGTTTTACAATGGCATCAGCATAGCGGAGCATTCTGTTAAGCATTCGTTTCATGGTGGTCAATACAATTTGGTTTTGTACAAAAGTGCTGCAAAGGTAACACCAAGGCATTGCACCCCACAAAAAAAGTGTACAATTTGTACACAAATATTTGTACCCTCCCCGTCTGCCTACATGTAAAAGAGTGCGTGTGTTTTTACTGCCATCTTACACTTTTTGTGCGTAACAAGTTGATATACAGAGGTTTCAAGAGTGTAAGATGATTTCAAAGTATCTTACACTCCCCTGCATACATCTTACACATCACACCCCGCTGCCGTGCAGTCGGTTTGGACGTATGCGGTGGGGGTTACGCCACGGGGACGTAGAGAAATCTGTCAGAGCAACAGACTTTTCTGTTCCCCTATGCCGTGATATTGTCTTCCCATGCTTGTGCCGTGTGGCAGCGTGTAGGGTGTGTAGGTTGTGTGTAGGTAAAATTGGCAGCATCTTACACTAAGTAAAGCATTGATAGTCAATGAGTTGCAAGGTGTTAGTGTAAGATGTAAGATACTCTGCATGTAAAGTTTTTGTAGTATGGTAAAGTTTTTGTAGTATGGTAAAGGTCTCGCTACCACAAAACGCAAGCACAAAACGCAAGCACTAATGGGGGCGACGCGTCCCATGAGTTTTGAGATTTGTCGCTAACGCGAAAACATAAGAACATAAGGACATAAGAACATAAGTGCTTCAAGACTTACGGGCATGGACTTGCGTCCATGTGCCCTCAAGAACATAAGGGCTACGCCGTAGCGTTTTTTGCTATTGCTTTCTTGTTTATGAGGCTCAAAGGCTGTTCGCCCTTGTACCGCTTACCGCGGAATACATAAGAACATAAGCTACATAAGTAACATAAGGCTGGCGCCGTGGTTTTTTACATAAGCTAAGGCAGCGCTGGCCGCCCTGCCTGTAAGATACATAAGGGCTGACGCCTGATGAAGAGAACTCATTAATTGTTCGTTCCATTATGTTATCACTACAAATTACATAAGAACTGACAACACTATTGTACATATAACTGCACAAATAATAGTGCAATATTTACAAGAAACTGCACTATTATTTGTGCAATATACCCCCAATAAGCCTCATTTGACCATAATTGCACAAAAAATAGTGCAGTATTCAACGAAAACTGCACAAAAAATAGTGCGTTTTATAACGTATAATCTATCACAAGAAATATTACAACCATGTAAGAAATACGAACCATTTGCCTTTGCTTGGCCCACATGAACGAGGCAAGGCTTGAACAGAAATATGTGAAAGAGGCATTCGACACCAACTGGGTGGTGCCACCATGGGGCTAACGTTGCTGCCTACAAGGAGGTGTTAACCACTGCCGTGGGTGGTGCGGCAGGCGTTATTCATGCAGTAGACTCTGCCGTGACCGACTGTCAGCCCAATGCCAATGTCGAGGCTTTGCGTGTGTTTTTGGTAAACTGGTGATCAAAATAAAAAGAACGAGGAGGGTCCATCACATTTTGACGGATCCTCCTCATTATCTTGTAACACACAAAAGGTGTGTAGTGACCCCGCAGGGATTCAAACCCTGGACCTTCAGAACCGGAATCTGACGCTCTATTCAGCTAAGCTACGGGGCCGTGATAGTGCAAACTGAGAGCAGAACACCAAACTTGTTTGAGTGTTTTGCCGAGGTGCAGCATATCTTGTGCAAAGATAGCGCAAACCGAGAGCAGAAAGTAAAGCTCGCTTGAACTTTTTGCCGAGGTGCAGCCTATCTTGTGCAAAGATAAATAATTAAAATGACATGAGCAAGGATAACGCGACGGCCGCCATGCTAATGGCAATTATTGCTATAATTATTGCTTCTATATAACAAAGTTCAAATATCATCTTTGTTATTATCTCAATTTGTTTGCCATTCTGGCAAAGGGAACTGCCTGGTAAAAACGTATACGATCGGACTCAAGCACCAAACGCTAACACTAATGGGGGCATTCTATGTTATTGACCAAATTTTTGGCAAGTTTTTTTGTTAAAGGATCTGTTGGATACCGATGTTAGCATACAACTATTGAGCTAGTAGTTGTGGTCGTATGAGGATCCTTTGATACGTCCATATCTGAATAGATTTTGGAGTCACGTACCATTGCAACAAGAATCTTGAGCATTTTGTTCTTGCAATTGTTAAATACTATACCGATCGCTTTCCCTCGTGCCATAAGCCTATCATGATAAGCTTTTATGCGTGAGTTATACCTAATTGCACAAAGCGTAGCTTCGGTCAAAAGCGCTTTCAGCCAAGAGTTGCATTTGGGGCTTACATGTGTACCTCTCCTGACGGAAGTACCAGATTCGTTCTTAAAGGGAACAACCCCCCAATATGTAGCAATCTTGCGGTGGTTAAAGTTGAACTTGGTGAAGTTGTCTGTATAGACTATGAGCGCGACTGCATTAATCAAACCGATACCTTTCATGGAAGTCAGGATATTGAAGTTTTTTGCGTATTCAGAGCTGCTCATGACAACATCGAGAATCATTCGCTCAAGTTCCTTGAGTTCTTTCCGTAAGGATTCTTCTAGGCGTTTGAAAAACTCGTTTATGCTACTTGCTATGTTGGAGTCCTGCAGCATTAAAGGATTCTCCTTTGTGTTAGTAATTTCCGCTTTTAAGAAGGATTTGAGTCTATCTCGCTTAGCAAGGAGTGTCTTAAGTACACGCGTTTCGTCCTTGGGACGTACGTAAGGTTTCATCTTATCATAGAAACGTGCAGCGTAAGAGGCAATACGCAGAGAGTCTGTCTTGTCGTCTTTCCCTCTTACATCACCCATGCCACGTACGATATTCATGCCATGCTCAATCCATATGATAAAGCCACGATCTGTCAATTCATCACTGAAGAGTGTGCTATATGTACCAGTGTTTTCACCACAGAAGATGATTTCTCCGTCTTGTGCAACCTTTGACTTGGCCCAGGCAATCAGTCCATCAACTCCTTTCAGGTTGTTTCTAAACTTCTTGTACGCAATGAGAGTTTCTGGTTGTTCTTTCTGTACGATACTAGCATCTACTGTTTCTTTGGAAAAATCGATTCCAATAATGAACTTTTTCATATCTTTGTATGGTTATTTAAAGGTAGCGAAAGCTGTGATGACTGCCACTCTAACTATTTTTATGAGCATTCTATTTAGTCTTTGCAGCTTGGTTGGGAGGGATCTTAATGCCCCCAATAGTCTCTACGGACTGGCGACGGTGTATTTTTCCTCCCAACCAGCTATTCCTTTACTTTACTACGACAAAAGTAATAGAAAAAGCTTCTAACTACAAAGTTCTATTTAACAATGTTTACAGGTTAGCGGCTGCGCCGCTTAACTGCTGCAAACTTAGAGCGACGCGTCCCGCGTCGGGAACTAAGACAAAGGCTCACAAACAAGCATGTAATTAGTGCTGTCTGTGAGCCTTTGTTTAGTGTATGAACATTGCATTTTTCCCGACGCGAGACGCGTCGCCCCCATTAGTGCTTGCGTTTGCTGGTAGCGTTTAGTGGTTTACAGTAAATGGTGATGTAACGCCAAACTTAATTCTGTACCACCGTGATGGGAGTGCTGACGCCATTCGACTTGAGCGTGAGCGTCACGCTTCTATATAACAAACTTCAAATATCATCTTTGTTATTATCTCAACTTGTTTGCCATTCTGACAAAGGGAACTGTCCGGTAAAACGTAGACGATCGGACTCAAGCACCAAACGCTAACACTAATGGGGGCGACGCGTCCCGCGTCGGAATTTTAGGCAAAGGCTCACAGACAGGCGTGTAATTAGTGCTGCCAACGAACCATTATTTAGTGTAAGGACATTGCATTTTTCCCGACGCGAGACGCGTCGCCCCCATTAGTGCTTGCGTTTGCTGGTAGCGTTTAGTGGTTTACAGTAAATGGTGATGTAACGCCAAACTTAATTCTGTACCACCGTGATGGGAGTGCTGACGCCATTCGACTTGAGCGTGAGCGTCACGCTTCTATATAACAAAGTTCAAATATCATCTTTGTTATTATCTCAATTTGTTTGCCATTCTGGCAAAGGGAACTGCCTGGTAAAACGTAGACGATCGGACTCAAGCACCAAACGCTAACACTAATGGGGGCGACGCGTCCCGCGTCGGGAACTAAGACAAAGGCTCACAGACAAGCATGTAATTAGTGCTGTCTGTGAGCCTTTGTTTAGTGTATGAACATTGCATTTTTCCCGACGCGAGACGCGTCGCCCCCATTAGTGCTTGCGTTTGCTGGTAGCGTTTAGTGGTTTACAGTAAATGGTGATGTAACGCCAAACTTAATTCTGTACCACCGTGATGGGTGTGCTGACGCCATTCGACTTGAGCGTGAGCGTCACGCTGCGCTGATGGCCCGTAGTGTTGCGCGACACCTTGAGCGTGTCGGTGCAAAGCACATTCTTGCGTATGTCGGCCGGCGAAAGCGTGTGCGTAAGCCAGTCGCAATCATCAAATCCGGTAAGTTCGGCCCCGTCGGCATACACCGTAAAGGTGATGACCGGTTTGGCTGTGAGGGTAACCCCATCCTTGGTGGTGGCACTGTACAAACCCTCAGAGTTGATATTCTTGAGTGTGAAAGTGCCCGTAGTGCTGTCGTAAACCGGCAGGCTGATGTTGAGATAAGGCTTCTGCGTAAACACGGGGCTGAACGAGCCAATGTGCTTGGTGGGATTTGTCAGCGTGAAAGTGGCTGTGCGCTCCTGGCCCGTTGTGTTGGGCGTGAAAGTGAAAGTGGCACGGCTGCGGTCAATGTAGCCCTTGCGCACCACGAGTGTGTCGGGAGCAGGCTTGCCGTTAACCGACATCTGCATCCAGTCGCTCTCGCAAGTATATGTCCAAGTATCGGTACTCGTCACTTTGATTGAGTCCTCTGTTTGGTCAGCATAAACAATGAGGGCGTTGTTGTTATGTGTGCCTTGCCAGTAAAACTGGTGAAAGTCGTTGTCTGCGTCATCACACGACGTTACAAAGGCTGCGGCTGCAATAGTAGCTGCCGCCAGAGCAAAGAGTGATTTCAGTTTCATAACTTGTGTCTGTTAAATTGGTATGTAGTGTTATGCTTTAGAATGAATGTATGTACGTGCGGGCCACTCCCCCACTCCACCCTCGTTTAGTACCACTCCACGTTGGTTGAGTAAGAGCTGCGTTTCTCCCACTTCAAGGCATCGGCCAATTCGGAGGCACGTGCGCGGAAGGTGAAGTTGAACGACGAATAAGGCTTGAGCACCACGTTGGCCGACATTTCAAAGCAATGCAAGTCGCGCGAGAGCGACATGGTAGTCATTGACAACTTGTGCATTTCAAAGTCGTAGCCAGACGAGAATGAAATGTTCCACCCCTCGGCTATGCGCAGGTAGCCCGAAGCATTGAGCGTCTGCGTAAACGAGAATGGGTAGCGCATTCGGCGCACATTGATTTGCCGGCTGCGGTCCTCGGCCATGGTGATGCCATACGACAGTGTGAGCGACCATGGCATGCTGAAAGTGAGATAGCCATCGGCATCAACCTTGGCCTTGTTTTTGGGTTTCCGCCCACCCTTGCGCGCGGTCTTCAAGTCGGGGTCCACATTGGCATCTTCCACATCGTCAGCATCAGCGTCTGCTGTGTTGTCCTTGGCCGAACTGTCGGCCTTGCGGCGTCCGTGCAGAAAATCCATCAACTTGTTCCACGTCTGGTTGTTGAGCGTGTACGACAGGTTCTGCGACATGCCTTGGAAACGTCCGAAGCGTCCGTAGCTCCATTCCGTGCGGTCGGAAGTTACCACCTGGCCGTTTTCGTTGAACTTGTAAGCATAGGTGGCAAACACAGCCGCCATCGAGAAGGTTTTGTTCTTGCCCAACTTCAGTCGCAGTCGTGTGCTGAGGTTGCTCCACGGCTGGCGGCTGGCCGCCATGTTGTACGACAGCGAGGCCGAAAGTTCGTCGATGAGCGATATTTTGCGGTAACCCGTAGAGTCGCGGTCGGAGCGCACCTTCATTTCGAGGTTGTTCGACACCGACATCGATATCAAGCCCTGCTTCGACCCCGAGGGGTAACCATATATGCCGTTTGAGTAGGGCGAATACGCCACCATGGTTGAATTACCCGAAGCATCGGTGCGCTCATACTCCTTGCGGTAGCCATAGCGCGAGGCGGTAAAGTCGGGCGCATAGCTAAAGGTGACAGCGGGCTTGAACACGTGGCGAATGGCCACAATCTTTCCGCCAAAGAGCTTTTTCCAGGGTTTGTAAAAACCATAGAGCGTGGTGTTGGCTGTTACGCCCACATTCCAGTCGTAGAGGTTGTAAAAACCATAGGTGGTGTCGCACACCTCCTGCTGCAGCAGCGTGTTCCACGAGCGGTTGATGCGTGAGGCATACATGATGTCGCGAAACGAGAACGATGGCGATATGTTGATGTACTTGAACAGCTGGAAGGTGGCATCGATTGGTACACGATGCTGCATGCCATTGCGCCAGTCCTTTATCAGGTTCGACTTAAAGAGCAGGTTCTCCTTGGTGGTGATGGAGTTTGACATTTGTCCTGTGTACGACATCGAAATCTTTTCGTACCACCGCTCCTTTCCCGCCTGATGCTTGCGGCGGAAGGGGTAAAAGCGTGCCAACGATATGCTCACATCGGGCAGTGTGAGGGCTATGGTGGAGTCGCGCATGTTTTGTGTCAAGTTGGCCGAGGCCGATATGCTTAGCCCGATGTTGGTAAAAGTGTGGCCAAAACTTACCGAACTGGCGCGGGTACTCTGCGTGTACGACAGGGGGTTGTACATGCTCTCAAGATTTTTGCGCTCATAGTTTTCGGAGGCAAAGTTCACACGTGCCGAAAAGGTGGTGTTGGGCATGGCCTTCGAGTCCTTGGTGTGTGTCCATTGCAGTTTGAGGCTCTTTGTCACAGCATAGTCGGGCATATTCTTTTCGCCCTCCACCGTGCGCAAGTAGCTAAAGTAGAAGTTGCCGCGAAAGCGGTAGCGCTTGTTGTAGTTGGTCTCGGCACTCAAGCCCCACGAGCCCTTGGTGTAGATTTCGCCCAGGGCCTTGAGGTCCATATAGTCGTTGATGGCCCAATAGTAGCCACCATCGCGCAGGTAAAATCCGCGGCTCGTTTCGTCGCCATACGATGGCATGACAAAGCCCGACGAATACTTTTTGTTGAACGGGAAGAAGCCGTAGGGTATGGCCAGCGGCAGTGGCACGTCCTCCACCACCAGGTGTGCCGGTCCGAACACCACGTCCTTGCCCGGCCGCACCTTGGCACGCGACAGTGCCAAATAAAAGTGCGGGTGCTTGGCATCGCAAGTGGTGTAACGCCCCTTTTCGAGGTAGAGTGTACCGTCGGCGGCACGTTTTGAGCGTTCACTCGTCATAAAGCCGTCGCCTTGTTTGGTGTTGACGTTGAGAATGTAGCCCTTTTTGGTTTTGAAATTGAACGACATGCGCTCGCTGTCATATTGGTCAGTGCCCTGTGTGTATTGCGGACGTCCGTCGAGCCCGCCCTCCACCGTTGAATCGGCACGGGCCTCAGCATGCACCATGCTCGAGTCCATGTTCATCGATATTTTGGCTGCCGTCAGCTGCATATTCTGATAGTTCACCTGTGCCTTGCCATAAAGGTAGGCCAGTCCGCTGGCGGCATCGTATACCATGGAGTCGGCAGCCTGATATTCTACCGGCGAGTCAATGCCTGGCTTGGTCTTGACTGTGTCCACCTTCACCGAATCGCGGTGTGTGGTGTCCGTGGCGGCCGCCTCGTCCTTCGGCACACGCGGCTTTGCGTCTGCGGTGCGTGGTGTGGCGGCGGTTTGTTTGGTTGGTGTGGTGTCAGTCGTCACACTGTCGTGTACTGCTGGCACAGCCGGTTGCTGTGGCTGCAAACGCAAGTGGCTGGCCACAACGCATAGTGTGGTCAGCAATGACAGTATGAAGAGAGATAGTTTTCGCATGAATTGTGTTGGGAGGGGGATATAATACGGGGTGAATGCCGGGTGCGCCTTACGGTGCAGGTTGTTCACTGCCCGGCGGAGGGGAGCAATTCGGGCTCAAACAGCTTTACCCAATTCCAGAAAATGCCGACGCCCTCGTGTCCAAATTTTTCGAGGCTTTTAGCTGTATCTTCGGCAGAGCGTATGCGGTCGGGGTGGCTCTTTGAGTAGTACTTGTCGGCATAGCACACGAGTTGTTCCTCAAGTGTTTCGGGCCGGTAGTCGCCTTCGGGCAAAGGTAATTCGCGTGCCTTTATCACCTCAGGTGTGAGTCCGGTGCCGGTATGGCGTTCACACACGCGCGCCACCTTATCGAGTCCTTCCTTGCGCATCAGCTGTCCGCCAAGATAGCCGTGCATCAAGTAATGGTGTGTGCCATGGCAGTGAATGGCGGGTGCGTCGGTCATGAATATGCCTATATCGTGCAGCATGGCCGCCTGTTCTACAAAGGCACGGTCGATGTGCAGTTCGGGGTGATTATCAACGATTTTAAGCGCCCTATCCGTCACCTGTTTGCTATGTTTTATGAGCAATTTGCGCAAAGGCTCATTGTCGGCATAATACTTATTTATAATATCTAAAGCACTCATCGTGAGTTTTTAGGTGCAAAGTTAGTGCAAGGTGAGTGAAATGCAAAATGAAAGTTCAAAAGACTTTCATTTTCATTTCCGAACCGCAGCCTAACTTGGCGAAGGAAAGTTAGTGCAAACCGAAAGTAAAGCGAAAGAAAAAGTGTACTTTTTCTTTCACTTTACTGAGGTGCAGCCTAACTTGGCGAAGCAAAGTTAGTGCAAGGTGAGTGAAATGCAAAATGAAAGTCCAAAGACTTTCATTTTCATTTCCGAACCGCAGCCTAACTTGACGAAGGAAAGTTAGTGCAAACCGAAAGTAAAGCGAAAGAAAAAGTGTACTTTTTCTTTCGCTTTACTGAGGTGCAGCCTAACTTGGCGAAGCAAAGTTAGTGCAAAGTGAGTGAAATGCAAAATGACGCGCAAAGCAAGCAACACTTCTCATTCAATCCACCCACACTTTGTATACAGCGCACTTGCCCTTTACGTCCGTTACGCGCAATACGTACAGCCCAGTTTCTACACCACGGCATTCCAACAACTGCGCGTGTGCAGCACGCGATGTGGCCACCAATCGTCCATCAGTTGCAAACACCTGCAACTCACATAGGTCCGACGCGTCCGAACGCACCTGCACGTCATGCCCCACCACCCTCAAAGAATGAGAATGGCAAACAGTTTCACATTTTACGGCTGTCTTTGCAGCCACCAAGGCATAACGTCCCAAATCCGTTCCACACGTGTTCAGCGTCAATGTCATACCCTGATAAAGCGCGCACACATCACCCGTCAAACGATCAAGTAAAGCATAGTTCGTCAAATCAGTATGCCCCTTTGCAGCAAAGCGCAAAGTCAGCGTGTCATGCTGTGCCGCATATATGCCAAGGTCCAAAGCCTTGCCATCAAACACCGTCACATCACAAGCTTCCCCATCGTGCGACTGAGCGAACAGAGCCAGCTGCGGCTTGGCCCCGGCATCAAACAAGGTGGCCGAACCCTTCAAGCCCTTTGTTCCCGTCACAATCCACGCCGAAGCCTCAATCCCCGTATGCTTGCTCGTCAGAGTCAAGCGCAAAGCATCTGCGGCGGCCCCCTCCTCCGGCACCTCATCGGTCAGCATGCCACCGTTCAACACCAAGTCTATCGACTGTTGAGCCTCAGCAGTCTCCACAAAGAAAGCCTCTCCCGGCCCAATGCGCATGGCATCACCCACCAATTGTCCATCAGCCAACACGGCGGTATTGTTAGTATTACCATCGTAAAGCTTCACACCTTTTATGACAGAAGCATTGCCCTTGAGCAAACGAGCCACATTGATATAACTCTGAAACGGATTACCCACCAAAAAGAATGTACCCGCTTTTTCGCCCGAAAGGTGCAATGTCAACGGCACGCTTCCCTTATACACATGGCGCTGCTGCGTATTTTCTCCACCACCCACATAGCCCTTATAAGTATAATTCTCCGGTGTGGTGTTTGCATCGTCTTCATACACAAAGCGCCCTGCCCGACTTCGGTCAAGGTTCGTTTCCTGCAATGCAAGCTGTGTGCGGTCATAGTTATTGTAATAATTATAGGCAGTATGCTCCTTCGGAAAGCGGAAACGGAACTCCTGCGTTGCGGGCAGTGCATCGTTATCCACCCACAACGAAAAGCCTTCACCGCAACCATACAAATGCTTCAGATGGTTAAAGTGGTTGGTCCACTCCGTCTGCGTCACAGCCACAGTCGTCTGCTCGCCTGTTGTTCCATCACCCAACAGTTTTCCAGGGGCCGTCTTGTTCCACAAGCGTTGGTATATGATAGGATTAAAGCGGTTTTGCGGTGCACTTGTCTCATCAAGCGTTGTAAAGTAATCACCAGTCTGCACGCCTTTCATGCAGGCCGGCACAAACGCATCACCCGTATAGGTGTCGTGCAACGTTGGTGCAAGCAAGTAATAGCGGTTGGGAGCAAGCGCCCACTCTACCCACGCCTTGGTATAGTTCAGACATTGTGGTGCGCCCACTGCCGCTTGAGGTTCAAAATGAATATTGTTGCAGCAAAACAAGTCAGCACGCATCACCTCAGACTCGGCCACACTGAGCACAGGGTAACGCACCGCCTGCGAGGGAATGACCACATCTGTACAACAATAGGGTGAGCCATTCGTCCAGTTATTCCACTCATTCCAGTCGGCCGTAGCGGCATTCTTGCGCCAAGTCGTCTGATTAGGGTGTACCGTATATGGCACACTGGTCAGCAAATTGCCACTGCCATCATATACCAGCAAATTATAGCGTCCGGACACCGACATCACATAAGTTCGCGAAAAGTCTCCAGTGGTGTTCGTCGTAAATGCGTCATTTATCCCTTGCTCCTTCATCACCACACGGTAGTCCGTTTCCGAGGTACCTGTACCACTTACAGTAATGCTGCCGCCCTTACATACATCAGTAATAGCAATGTCCTTTATTGTAGTTTTGCACGATACCGTGTCCTTACAATCAGGAATGCCATCGTTGTCAATATCCCCACGCAGGAATATGCCGTAAAACTTTTGAACGTCTAATGCCGACACCACCCCGGCTATGGTCAGCCTTATCTCGTCATACATTTCCTTGGGCTGCATAAGCAACAAATTCTTCTCGCCATAACCTATCACATTGGCACCGAGCACCTTCCAATCGGTAAACTTATCACCCGTAGGCTTACCCTTATAATAGGTTTCGACCGTGAGCCAAGCACCCACCGAAGCCCCAAGAGCATAGGTCTTTTGGTCCACCACAATGCCCAACTGGTGACGGAAGTCAAGCGTGTGGCCCATATTCACCGCTATTACCGAGCCACCCCCCACATCAACAGTGTTCACTATGGTCATGGCCGTGTTAAGATTGCCATCAACCAGGCAACTCAGGTTATCGTCAACCCCCGCCACCTTTACAGCCCCTGCCATTTGGCAAGCATTGGCATTGATGCTGGTGCCAGTTGTATCGCTCAACACCACTGCCCCGCAACTCAACGCATTGGCACAAGGCGAGTTGCTATCCTCCATAAAGGCATAGTAAAGTTTCAACTTTGACAGTCCAAGATCGAGCACACCCGATTTCCACAACACTATCTGGTCAAACTGTATGGGCTTGGCGTCCTTGTCAATAGGTTCGACACGTATGCTGAAACGCACCTTCTGCGTTTTTGTGCTGGTGCCCACACCCGCCCCAATGGCATTGCTCTCGCTAATGACATGCCGGTACACCTCCTTGTTATCCTTGTAGCAACGTATTTGGAAGAACTCCAACACCTTAGCATCAATCACCTCATTGTCACTCTCCACCACGAAGCCCACATTCACGGCCCCCTGTTGGTCGGCTGTGCCATCAAACATGAGTCCGTCTGTACGCTGCACACCTGCAATAGCCAGATTATTGGCCACAGCGAGGCCACCCACATAAGTGGCATAGTTGCCATAGTCCTTGTCGAGCAAGTTCTCAGCATGTTCAAGGTTAGATATCGACACCAACGAACCCGAGCCATCAGGTATCTGGTCGTTCATCAGGGTATAAGTGCCATACACAGCCTGGTCAAGGTTTACAAAGTCTGTGCCGCAATGCTCGGTCTTGTCCGGCCCAAAGTTGTCACCCACCACCAGTGTCACATCGTCGTGGCAGCCATCAGCTGCCGTGGCGCGGAAGGTGTATTCGCCTGACACATTCATTCCCGTCACATAGCCCGAGGCTGTCACCTTGGCATTAGCCTCTTCGGGCTGCAGCAACAGCGTCCAGCTTACCGACAAGGCCGGATTGCTGTGCAGTTGGAATGATGTTTGCGAGTCGCACACATTGGTGTTGGTAGTGGTACGTATGTCACAATGGTGTGCCACATCGGGGGCCTCCTTCACAAAGCCATAATACACACGCGTACCGCCCAAGTCCACTTTCAAACCGCCATAAAAGGCTATGCGCGCCCCCGAAAAGTCGCATTTGGCCAGTATTGATGCCGTGCCGTCACCCCCCGTGGCCACGCCCAAACCAAGTACGCCGGCCGAGAGGGTCTCGGTCTGCACATTCTTGCCTGCGCGGTTAAACAGTTCTATGTTAACGGCCGACCCGAGCGACAGGTCGAGCAACGCAACATTTTTATACTTAAAGCCCACCTCGCTGCCAGCCTTGAACACTTCCTGTCCGTTATCGTTCTCGCCTCCTGGGGCACATTCTATCTTTGCACCGCCCATGTAAGCCAATCCCACAAACGGGGTGAGCGACATATAGTTGTTCAGGTCATCGTCAACAAGTCTCTTCTTTTCTTCATCTGTTACCGGAAAAGGTATACCGAGCAGCACGGGGTTCTCTCCCGACACCGACTTGATGTAAGCCCCGGGGGCAGTCGTCCCCACCTTTTCGCCATAGGCTTTCACACCATTATCGGTGAGCAGTGTCTGTGTCACACGGCCCACAAAGGCATATTTAATTTTGAGTGCCATGCCCAAGTCAAGGTTCACACCGCCCGAGGGCTGCAAACACACCTCGTCAAATATTTCGCGCGCCTTGGCAGTAAGGCATATACAAGTCTCGTCCGAACCGGGGATTTTGATAAGCGTCAAACTCACCCCACCAGCATTTTGGCCCTCCTGCACAGGAATGGTGCTACCCAGCACGCCATCGCGATAGAACACCAGGCTCATAGCCTTTACCACATCAAGGCTAAGCACACTGGCCCCCGATGAGGCCACCACACAAAAACCAGCTTCAGTGCCCTCGCCATAATAGTTGTTCTTATCGCGCACACTCACTATGGGGTTGACCGTCACGCCCGCTTTAAGCACCGAGGGGAAAGTGGCATAGTCCGACAAGTCCTCGTTGGTTATATTGCCCAAGCTGTCGGCCCACTCGCCCACCCCTACGGCACTTACCAGTTTGTTCACCGTGCAACCACTGCCCACCAGTGCCCGGCGGTTTTCCAGATACTTCCAGTTCGACACTGTCGGCTGATTTTCATTGGCATCGCGGTCGTACCACACGGTGCGTCTGCTGTCAAGCAGTCCGTCGGCCGTAGGCGTATCGCTGGCACTTTGCGCCAGCACCGCGGTAGCAAACTGCAACAAGCAGCAAGTTAATAGCACACTTATGCGTTGTATCATAGTTCTTTATATGCTTTTAGTCTCCCAACTTGCTCTTTCCCGTAATAGTCGAGAGCTTCCCCTTAAATCTGTAAAGTTGATTGCGACGTAAATAATAGGTTTTATCGCTCACGTCGGGAGCGATAATGCCCGTTCCCTGTTCGGCAGACGACACATTGGCGGTTGTAATGGGATAGTCGAGCGGTTGTCGTAGTAGTAGGTCCTTACAGAACACGCGCAGTGCCAAGCGGGTTGCCGTGGGCAACACCCAAGCCCCAAGAGTTATGGTGCTGCCTTCGGCTATCACATCGTTGCCCTCAGCCATAGCTATCACGGTATAGGAGTCCTTGCCAAGCTTTTGAGTTATCGGGTTGAAAGCCTGCGCAAAGGCATCGTAGCTATTGAGTTTGACCGCGGTGTTGGTATGGTTGGCCATCAAAGCCAGCCAATGCACATCGCCCTTGCTCTGCTTGTCTATGCTGAGTGTCATTTCCACACGTGCCATGCCGCGGTACAACACACCCGTCAATGGTGAGTTCGAAATTATCTCGCCATTGCTCTGCTGCTCTCTGAAATGCACCACACGGTTGCCCATAGCCGTATGACACTCGCCATAGAACAACTGCGGCGCATAACTCAGGTAACCACTCAAGTAATCATCATTCTTTAGACCATAAGAACCATACAAAAACTCCTTCCAGCCAGTCACATTGGCCTTGACTATGTCGGCTTGCGCCTCGGCCAGAGTGGTACCGTTTTGCAAATTAAGCATAAACAAGTTTTGCTCACCCGTGGCAGCGGGTATCAAGTTATGCGATGGTGGGAGAGCAATGCTCGAACTGTAGGCCACAGCAATGACACGATACTGATAGCCGCGCATCTTTTTGAGTTTGCCCGTAGCCGTCAAGCGGTGGTCCGAAACGGAGGCACGGCTACACATCACCTTTTGGTCATTGGTAGGGTCATAAACGAACTCACTGTCGCTAATGGTTGCAGCCTCGTCAACGGCCTCGCTGCTTGCTTCGTCGTCACCTGCCACCTTGCGTCTGAAGGCAACGATACGCACATGGTCGGTTTGCACTGTAGCGGCCTCGCCGTCCACCTTCGGATCGTAAGGGTCGGTAGCCGCCCCCGGTGGTGCCGAGCGGGTGGTGTTTGCGGGTAAAGCATAAGTGCCGCCAAAGGTGATACTTACAGGCACAACAACGCTTTCACTGTCCACCTCACCTACTGTCGGTTGAGGCGGCACCGTAGCGATGTCATCACTGCAGGCTGCAAGCACAGCTACCAATGCCCCGCATAACAGCCGGGTGCATCGATACTTCTTTTTACTGAATATCAAAGTCATGATCTTTCTCAAAATTCGGCTCTACCTGTATGGTTATGTCAGCGGTTGCCTCACCCAAGCTGAGCGACTCATTTTGTTGCAAATTGAGTGTACCGATGGTATAGAAGCAATTTGCCCGGAGCGGAAAGTTGTAGCTGCGGGTCTTGCCATCGTCCACCGCCACACGGTAGGTTTTATACAGCACACCGCCCTTGTAAAGTTTCAAATTAAGCGTGCCTGTACCTTGGTCGGCCGAGGCCTCTACCGGCAACACATAAGCGCCATCAAGCACTGTTCCGACACGTTTTTTCAACGTGGTGCCCGTCACGGCCACTCCCGCCAGCGTGCCTTCATTCACCGGCAGGTCAAGCAGTGTGGTGCTGCCATCGGCTGTGGCTGTGCCATGGTCCATGTAGGCACCATCTGCGGCATCGGGCTTTGCCACAAGGGGCACTTCGCTATGTTGGTCTTTATACAGCACCAGCTTGATGTCGGTCACCCCCTCGGGTATGTCGTTAAGATAAGCCTGCACCCCGGCCACACGCCGGTACAGGTCAATGGTCACCAAGTTGTTGCCACGTTGGGGCACGCATTCTGCCGTGCCGGCAAAGAGTTCAGCATGGTTCATATCGTGCGCAGTCTTGCCAGTGGCCAAACGGGCCACGGCTTGTCCGAGCGTGGTGCCATTGGTTATGGCTGCAGGCAGATTGTAAGTAGGGCCTGCACCCTCACCGGTGGCGCCGGGCTTATTGTCAAGGCCAACAGCCAGCAAGGTGTATGTAGTACTTCCGTCGTAAACGAAAATGTTAGGGTCTATTTTGTAAAATTGCAACGCCGTCTGGCCGGTCGATTGTTGCCAGTCTACATCGAGGCTTTTAATGCACTCGGCATCGCTGCCTGTGCCTTTGAATATGTACAGTTGCACATACTCCACATGCTGCACATTGTCTGAGCTTTGCAGCGTAGTGCGTTGCACACGAGCCGATGTTTGCAAACATACGCTCACATGGTCTTGCGTGGCACCCTCATCTGCCAACACGGTGTCGGCTGTGCACGAAAGCAGCAACCCACACAATAATGCCACCACGATTGAGGCACATATTTTGATAGAATAATTCATTGCACATAATACTTTGATGTATGGTAAAACGCCCAAGCGCATATTTATGGCATCTACGACAATGCTTTTACCATACAAAAATTATTCTGAAGAAAAAAGGTTCAAGAACCTGCACACACAGCACAACGCCCTTGAACCTTTTGTATGTAATTTTAGGGTTTAAGCCAATAAGACTATTCGTCAATGCTCATGTGATGCATAGCTTCCCAGTTGTCGTTCACGCGGATTACAACGTTCTGTATCTTGCTCAAGTTAGTAGGCTTATCGATATCAGGAACGGGTTTATCGGGGTTGGTGGGATCGGTACCCTGCTTGTGAATACCTATTGAGTAGATGTGGTTGCGGAACAAGCTGAACACATCGGCAGTCTCGGCAAAGCCCATGGCTGTGCCTGCGCCAAACAAATCGGCTGATGCCGTCTCGCCCTTCTTACCTACCTGTGCATTCGATGCGTCCAACTTCACAGGCCAAGCATAGAGCACATTGCCTGTTGCATCAAGCAATTGCAGTTCAAGGGTTGACTTGTCCTGCGTTGCACTGAATGGTACGATAAAATTACTGGCAAACACTGAGCCTTTCAAGTAGCTGCCGGTGTAGTGCTGTGTCCAGTTGGTGTCTTTATTGTCGTACACACCATCATTGTTCTTATCGCCACCGGGGAACCAGTCGGCTATTTTGGCACTGAACAATACATTTGCTTCATCGCCATTAAGGAATTTGGCTGTTTTGCCGGCAGGCACCGAACCATTAACCATATACATCACATTGGCATCAGTCGTCGTAAATGAGCTGTTGAATGAGCCAAATGTGAGCACCGTGTTCTTGCTGCGCGATACCATGCGTATGCTGGCCACCTCGGTTTCACCTATCTTGGCAGGGATTGAAGTAAAGTAGCCATAAGCGCCGGCCACCTGACGGTGCAGAGTCACATCTACGTTCTGTATTTGGTTGCTGTCATCAGGTTTAGGGGCTGTCACGGTAAACTTTTGCTCGCCGGCAAACACCTCCTTGGCTTCGGCACCTGCCGATGTGGTGGCTGTTATATTCTTGGCTACAACATCGCCTTTGTTTGGCAAAGACAAATCGTAGTTGCCATCATTGTAGCCCACTGCCGTCACAACATAATCGCCAGCGCCCAACTTGTCGGCCTTGGGTATGGTAAAAGTGAGTTTCTTGCCATGGCCATTGGTATCATAGTCAGTGGCTGTGCCGTTCCAGTTTTCGAGAGTTTTGATGTATACCGCCTTGTTCTTGTCCGTACCTTCGTCCTGCGAACGTACTACGAGTGTTACCTTCTCAATGCTTTGGCCGGCAGCTTCGCTCTCGAGCGCGCGGTCGGCTGCGGCACGTGTGGCACGGTCGCCACTGCTTGCCAATGTAATGGTAAATTGCTGTTCAGCTCCATTGTTGTCTGCCACGACGCCTTCGTCGTTGCTGCAAGCTGCAAGCGACATGAGGCCTGCAAGCATTGCACCTGAAATGAAATACTTCTTCATTGTTTTAATGTTTTAGTTAAGCTGGTGTTTTTGAGCACCAGTTTATGTGTTATCCTTATGCTTTGGCGGAATTAGCAAACAATCTGACAAGTTTACGTGGTGACTGGATCGTTTGCCAGGTTTTTTTGAACGTTTTTGTCAGTCTGACCTTACCATAATAAAAAGTGTATGTGGCATGCCATGCTTGCTTGCCAACTTGTCGGCCCGGCATTTCCGCCTGCGTGTTATTCTATCGAGTTATTCTATGTCCAAAGTGTGTGCTGCCTCCCATTCGTCGTTGATGCGCACATATATGTCGTACCCTTTCTTTTCGGCGTCATACACATAGCGCAGACCTGTTATGGTGTTGCGGTAAAGGGTGGTCACCACATCAGTGGGGGCGAGTTGCGGCACGAGGCGGCCATTCTCGTCGTATATGTCAATGCTCACACGGGTGGCATTGCGTGCCACCGAAGGAGGCAAAATGGTGTGTGTGTCAACCTCAGTGCCGGCAAACCGCGAACTGTTGCGCATCACACACTCTCCTTTGTAGCAAAACTTGTCGTCCACTCCGGCAAACAGCCCCGTTTCTGTTATTGACAAGGCAGCAGCATGATACTGCGGCGGCAGGTTCTCTACCTCAATGTGAAGTTTGCTCTTGACGCGTTTCAGCAGCAAGGTGTGGTCATAATGCCAAGCATCGTACTGCACGGTGTCGCACACGAGGTAGGGGTCGCCAGCCTCATCGAGCGGCAAAATCGCGGGCAATTCAGTCTCATTTTCAAGTCCGCCCCACACAGTCACGGCATATTTGCCAAAAGGCAAGTCGGCCGGCAGGTTGATGGTGGCTTGGCATGCGGTGTCTGAAGCTGGCAAAACGTGCTGCTCGGCCACCACACGCCCCGTTTGCACATCAACTATGTGCCATGCCACCGATTTGACATAGGTGGACAAGGGGGCTTGTTCGGGCTTTATCGGTTCGTCGGCAAAGCTGCCCGCATTGCTGTAATTGTAGTCGGCCACACCCACATGCAAGGACAAAGGCGGACAAGGTGGCAATTCGTCACGAATGCAGCTAACCAACAGCACCGGCAGCCACATGAGTACGAACATTTGTTTGATTACTTTTGTCATTGTATAGACTGTATTTACCCGTTGTCGGGAGTCTTGCTTGTCCCGTTTAGCTTGTCTGTTTTTTAACTAATTCGGTCTACACACCGTTTTTTAGGCACAACTACTTATTCCATGCTGTCGATAGCCTGGCGGGCTTGTCTCAGGCATGAGTCCTCACCAGTGCCAAGCACCTGACGGGCTTCGGCATAACGGCCTTGTGCTGCCATGGCATAGGCCAGGGTGCAACGCAACGTGTCGGTACGGCGGTCGGGGGCAATGGCCGAGGCTGTCTGTACGGCCTCGGCAGCATGGCCGGCACGCAGCAGGAGCACAGCCAAGTTGTTGGCAGCCACTACCGACTGGGGGTAATGGCGCAAGGTTGTGCGGTACACCTCCATGCGCGCCGTGTCGGTGGACTGGAGGTCGGCCACGTGCAGCAACTCGTCTTCGTTAAAAGCATCGGGACGCGTAGCGTAGAGGCGTAGCATTTCGGCATCGGTCGTAAAATTGCGCAAAGTGTAAACATAGGTGTAGGTTACACGGCGGTCCTTTGCCAAATAGTGGTCGCGTATGTCGGGCCAGCAGGTCAAGCGGCGTATGTACCGCTCCTGCACATCGTCATTGCCACCCGGATGTTGCTTTAATATGTTGCTGACGAGCACTGAGTCCTTACAACCTGCAGCGGTCATGGCTGCCAACACGGGTTGCCAGCCTTCGGGGCGGGCACTCACCTTAATTTGCGCGGCATAACGCGGCGGCAAATGCAACTGCTCAAGCAACCAACGGCGGGCCGAGGCGGCACGATTGGTGGCTAACATCAAATTGTGACGGTAGCTGCCCTCGGCCGAAGCCGCACCGCTTATGGTCAGGCTGGTGAGTGTGGCAAGTGAGTCGGTGAGCACCGGGCGCAGACGCTTTGTCATGGAATCGAGTTCGGCGCGGTTGCGCCCCATGTCGGCACGTATGTCCCACTTGTCTACTACAAAGAGCAAGCGCGCCTCGCCCTGGCCCGTCACCACCTTGGGACGTACCACAAAGGTGTGTGGTGCGAACTGTGCCAGTTGCTGCGGCAAGTCAGCCACTGCATTGACTGCACGCCCCATAGCCAATGTGTCGATGGCTGTGCAGCGGCCACAACCATCGGTGGTGAGCATTGCACGCAAGCGGACCTGACGCAGGGGAAGGGGCATGTGCAATGTGTCGGCATAGGGCAGAAGGGCCACATGCTGCTTGTCATAATGCAAGGCCATGGGGCTGTAAGGGTCAGCGTAACCCTCGAGCACCTGCCGGCGATGCAACTTGCGACTGAACTGGCAGCGGTCGGCTACCAAGGGGGTGAGTTCGGCCACCACACTGTCGGCACCAATCACCATCTGCGGCACGACTATCAAACGCTGGCGGCGCGTCAGTGCCTTACGCGGCACAGCAAAGGTGGTGTGCACCACAGCGCGACCGGCTGCATTGGTGTGCCACAGCGGCAACATGTCTGCTTCAAGATGCACACGATTTTGTTCGAAATTATGGTGTGCGCATCCAGCCGTCAGCGATAAAGCCAACAGTAACGACAATGTATGTAAAATACGCATGATTAAAAAAAGATATTTTGCTGCTGCCTGCCACAGCGTACGAATGGACGGACAACACCCATGTGTTGAACTACTTGCACGAGGCTGACAAGAGCCTTCTGTGCTTAAAACACGTAAGCCACACTCAAGCTGGCCATGGTTGGCCCCCAATAGTTGTGGCGACGCGATATACTGCACTTTTCGCAGTAGATGCGTTCACCCTCCTTGTACCACAGACGGGCATAGCCTATGCCTATCTCGGCCTCAACATTCCAGTGTGGAGAAAGTAGCCAAGCATAGCCATAACTGATGCCACCTCCGGCCAAGTAGCCGTCGTAGAGTTTTTGTTTGAAACCGCCGTAATACTGAGCTGCGTGGGCGTGCACACCCACAAAATGGCCCTCGAAACGCTGGCAGAACCAGTAGCGCAAGGCGGGCTGCACAGCCCATAGGTGCATTTTGCGCCCACGGCTGAAGTTCCACGGATTGTAGGCTGCCGCAACGTTTAACGTGGTTCGTGGCGAAAGCCCTAACTCTACACCGACATTGGGAGTGGTTGCGCCCCAACAGAGTGCGTTTGTCTTGAGTCCTGCCCTCTGCGCTTGGCATGGCAGGATTTGAAGTAAAATGAACAGGCTTAATAGAGCTAACAAGCGCTTATTGGCAATAATAAGTATGAACAGTCCCTTCAAGGAATATGCTGTTTCATTTGTCATCAATGAAGATCATTTCGTAGCGAACGACAATGCAAGCAAATGCAATGGCGGTCAAAACACGTTGACCATTTTGTAAGAAATGCTTTCGCTGCCGCTATAAAGAAAAAGAACTGAGCCTAAAAATTCGTCCGCTTAACAAACCAATAAGTTGTGCCTTAATCAATACGCCGCAAAGGTACAATAAGAAACGAAAAACACCCCCCCGCCAACTTAATTTTTGCTAAAATACACTGAAATGCTATGAATTTCGTCTTTTGTACTGCACGAACAAGGTTTTTAGTAGGTGTACAAATTTATTATACACTAAAAGTGCATCAGCCCATCAATCAGCAAAAGCAAACATTGTTGCCGCACAGGAAGGATACTAAGCTTGCTTGTAAAATGGACTATGCACAAGAAAAGCCACTTTTTTGTGCATATAAAAACGACTATGCACAAGAAAACACGATTTCTTGTGCATAGTCTGGATGGTATGCTTGTAATAAGCCTATTTGTTGTGCATATCAGCACATTCACGGCCGCAGCGAGCAAACTAATTCATCACCACCAGCATGCCGCTGCCCGACGGACTGTAAAGCGCCGTGCGGTAACGCAGCAAACGGTTGCCATCGCTGCTCAAACCGCTGTTAGAGAGGTCGAAGGTGTGCTTGCACTTTGTACAGGTAAGCTGTTCGGGCGCACTCAAGGTGAGTTTGCGCGTGATAAGGTGCTGACTGTAACACACGGGACAAACCAGGTCGTAGGCCATTACGGGGTACTGCATGTTCATGTCGGGCAGCGACGACTTGCCCACCACAAAACCCGCCACGCACTGCGGCTGACCATAGTTCTTGATTTCGGACGTGTAAGGATATGAGCCCGACTGCGTGAATGTTTTGAAAATGAAACCACTCGTGCCCAACTCTATGCAACACCATTGGCCACTGTTGTTCAACGCGGTGAACAAGGGCGCCACATCGTTGGCATACGGAAACTTTAAGAAGGCGCGCTCATGGGCATAGGCATCGTCGGCCTCGTTGCTGCACGACGTGCAAACAAGCAGCACCGACAGAAGGGGCATCAATATATTACGCATGGCTTTAATCATAAATATGTACGTATGGAACTTGAACGGCGACACGCGTGTGCACACAACACGTACTACACGGCATGAATGGCCACTACAATTATTTTTTGTGCAATTTGTCTGCACTCTGCACTTTTGCGTGTAACGCACTGATAATCAGCATAGCAAAGCGTGCAGGCAACCTCCGTTTTTATATACACCACCATCTACACTAAAGTGAACGGCGGTGCGTTTACGGCGGCAACGGGAGGGCGGGAAAACAGCAACGGGAGGGCGAAAAAACAGTCGGAGCGACGTATTTTTCTACCTCCCGTTACAGCAAATCTGCCATACTTGCACACAAGCGGCACAATCACGTGCACTTGTGGCGAACCGCACTTGCACACAACTTGCAGTGCAGGCGAAGTGTAGATGTACCTACACACCGCAAGTGTATGATTACAAGCGACTTAGAGCCAATTAGAGTAGTGTGCAGACAGTTTTCAAAATTATACTTTTAAGTAGCGTGTATACACGCATCTGCACATCTGCGAACGCGGCGTCACTCCTTAATTCGTATCACCAAATTAGAGATGATAGCCGCCAGGCCGCCCGTGGTAATGCCTGATGAGAAAATGCTCTGCACCGTGCTGGGCAACTGGCTGAGAATTTCGGGTACAAGTTCAACACTCAAACCCAGCGAGAAGCTGATAGCCATGACCAAGGTAGCCTTGCGGTTTATTGTTTGCGAGGCTATGATGCGTATGCCGGCCGCAGCCACTGTGCCAAACATAAGCAAGGTGGCGCCACCCAACACGGGCGAAGGCATGAGCGAGAACACGATGCCCACAGCAGGGAACACACCCAGCAGCACTAACATGCCGGCTATGAAGTAGCCTACATAGCGACTGGCCACACCCGTGAGCTGTATCATGCCATTGTTCTGGGCAAAGATACTGTTGGGGAAAGAGCAGAAGGCCAAGCCGGCCAACATTGAGTTGAAGCCATCGGCCAAGATGCCGCCTTGGGCACGGCGCATGAAGGTTTCGCCCTCGACTGGCTCGCCTGAGATGAGCGAATTGGCTGTAATGTCGCCATAAGCCTCGATGGAGGTGATGAGATATACCAAGCCCAAACCAATGATGGACGAGATGTCGAAACTAAAACCATACTTGAAGGGGTTGGGGTAGTTGAAGCCGCCATAGCTCTGCACCGATCCAAAGTCGACCATGCCGAGACTCCACGACACGGCATAACCCACGACGAGACCGATGACGATGGAACCCATGCGCAAGTAGCGGTTGCTGCTGCGATTGAAAAAGACAATGAGCACAAGCACAAGGGCTGCAATGCCTACATTTTCAATAGAACCAAAGGTGCCGGCAGTCTTGGCTGCCTCGCCACCACCACAGGCGCTGATGCCCACCTTGATGAGCGACATGCCGATGAGTGTGACCACTATGCCGCTGACCAAGGGGGTGATGACGCGGCGGGCATACTTGAGTATGCGGCTCACAAACATCTCGACCACCGAACCGGCCACTGTGGCCCCAAACACGGCGGGTAGTCCGCCAGCCAAGCCTGCAGCTATGATGGGACCGATGAATGAAAAACTGGTGCCTTGTATGCAAAGCAGACCGCAACCTACGGGGCCTATGCGGCGGCACTGAATGAAGGTGGCCACACCCGACACCATGAGCGACATGGACACGAGGAAACTGGTGGTGTCGGTGTCGAGCTTGAGCGCGCTGGCTATAATGAGCGGCGGGGTGATAATGGCCACAAATATGGCCAACAGGTGCTGGGCGGCGGCAAAGAGTGTCTCGCGCAAGGGCGGACGGTCGTTGAGTCCGTATATCAAACCGCTCTTGGCCACTTCGGTCTGCTGGGTTGTTGTGTTATCTGTCGTAGCCATCGTCCTTTATTTTAATTTCGCAGTTGTCAAGACTTTCAATGATGGCGAGCGACTCTACATGAATGCCCATGTGGCGCAGTTCGTCGCCGCCGTGCTGAAAGGCTTTTTCTATCAAGAAGCCCATGCCCACGAGTTCGGCACCGGCCTGATCTACCAATTCGAGTATGCCCTTGGCGGCATTGCCATTGGCCAGGAAGTCGTCGATGAAGAGTACTTTGTCGCCCTTGCACAGGTAGTCGCTGCTTACGCACACATCGTAAGAGCGCTGCTTGGTAAACGAGAATACCTTGGTGGCAAGCATATGCTCCATGGTGCTGAGGGTCTTTTTCTTGGCAAACACTACGGGCAGTTCGAGCAGATAGCCTACCATGATGGCGGGGGCTATACCGCTGGCCTCGACGGTGATAATTTTGTTGATGTCGGTGCTGGCAAAACGGCGTACAAACTCTACGGCCATTGATTTCATCAAGATGGGATCCATCTGATGGTTGATAAAGTTATCGACTTTCAAAATGCCTCCTTCAAAGCATTTGCCGTCGCGCAGAATACGTTCTTTAAGGGCTTTCATGACTTACTTATTGAAGTTTCGGATTTAACAAGGGCGGGCTGAAAGCCCAATGGAGCACATAGCCCAGGGCAAGCGAAGCGACACCCTGGGGTTCCCGCATAGTAGAGTCTCCGCGCCCTGTAAGGGCAAAAGCTTTAACCCTTTATGTTGTTATTCTTACTTGATAGCTGATTTAGCGGTCTTAAAGTGAAACATCGTATGTATTTGTTCAATACCTGCGCCATGTCTTAAAGCTTTTGCCCTTACAGGGCGCGACTGCTCCAACACGCGATACCCAGGGTGCCGCTTCGCTTGCCCTGGGCTATTGGCTCCATTGGGCTTTCAGCCCGCCTTTGCTAAATCCGAAAGTTCAATAACTAAAAAGTTCAGATGTCAACAGTTTATGAAATCAAGGCACACGTTTTGCCACTGCTTAATAATGGTTCAAGGATCAAAGTAAAAATTTTTATGATGACGAAAAATAGGCAAGGAGTACGCCAGCAGGAATTTTTACATTATCCTAGAGTAGTTATGAAGGGAAGCCTGCCTATCGATTCAATGAAGGTAATAGAGGAAATACTCATACTAATAAAAAATTAGCAGCTATGCTTCATACGATGCCTTCAGAAAGATGCGATGCTTTTAATAAAGGATCTCGTAATGGCTCTTTTGGGTGTGTGAATTTACCAGATGAGGTATTAAATTATATGGCAAAAAACTACTCAGCCAATGATAGTTTATATGTTTTGCCCGTTAATGAAGAAAATTATATTTATGAATCTACTGATAAAGGCCATCCCTTAAAAACCAAATATAATAATGCGCCCTCACGAGCTAAATTAAAACATTATGACAAAACATTTGATTCATATTTAAAATATAATACAGGATATTAAGAATATTAGTTATGAAGATCTTAAGTTTTTTTGTAGTATTATTGTGTTTTATTAGTTGTAATAAAGGAAATAAATTAGAACAAGAAGAAGTTTTGTTCGATTCTGTTCCATGTTGCCCACATGCTACTATTTATTTGCAACCTTACGATAACTTTACGCAACATGAGGCTAAATCTTTATGTAAAGATATAAAGAAAGGCATAAAGTCTGTGTTTGCATGTACTATTGATACAGTCAAAGTTCTTCCAAACAAGCAGTTACCACAAAGCGCTTATTATAAACCTAGAAATAGATATTTGGCCAATGTTCTTTTAAGGGATTTACCGGAAACAGCCAATCCTATTTATATCATAGGATTAACACATAAAGACATATCTTTTAAAATTCATAATAGTGAGAATTACGGAATAATGGGATTAACCCCTTTAGCCAAAAACAAATCTATAGTATCTGATTATAGAGTTAAAGGAAAGGACTTTATAGCGGTAATTGTACATGAGTTTGGCCATGGACTGTATGGTGCCACCCACTGCTCTGACAAAAACTGCATTATGTGTGACTATCAAAAGCATAAAGGAAAGCCATTTAAGTTCTCATTATGTAATAACCATATCTATATGTAATATGAGCAATTGCCTGATTGGAGGATTTTGCTAATTTTGCGGCAAACAAATATTTGAGACATGAACTTTCTTGAACTGACACAGAAGCGTTTCTCGGCACGCAAATTCACAGCCGAGCCTGTAAGCCAAGATGACCTTGACTACATTATGGAGTGTGTGCGACTGGCTCCATCGGCCTGCAACAAACAACCCTGGAAATTCATTATTGTGCGCAGCAATGAGTACAAGGAAAAGCTGTGGGGTGCTTACAACCGCGAGTGGTTCCGCACCGCTCCGCTCTACATTGTGTGCATGAAGGACAATACAGCCTGCTGGACACGTCCTGAGGACGCAAAGGCTCATGGCGACATTGATGTGGCAATAGCTACCGAACACTTGTGCCTTGCCGCAGCTGAGCGCGGACTGGGTACCTGCTGGGTTTGCAATTTCGACCCCGAGGTGACGCACCAACTTTTTGCAAGCGACAACTTTGAAGCCGTGGCCATCATACCTGTGGGACACACGGCCGACGACTGTGTGTGTACCGAAAAGAAACGCAAAACGATGGCAGAAATAACAGAGGAGGTGTGACAGCTATGAAGAAGACTTTCATAACAACCCTGCTGATGGTTCTGACCATAAGCCTGGTTCATGCACAAAATGCACTGAAAAGGGTGTATAACGAGACCATCGACCCCATGACGCAAATAGATGAGGCACTTGTCAAGGCTAAAGCTGCCAACAAATATGTTGTGTGCCAAGTGGGCGGCAACTGGTGCCCGTGGTGTTTGCGCTTTGCCGATTTTGTTGAGAAGGATTCTGTGGTTAACAAGACGGTGAACGACAACTTTGAATTTATACACGTTAATTATAATCCGCGCAAAAGCAGCACAACCACTACCGACAATTCGGCTGCGCTGATGCACAGATTGGGCAATCCGGCCCGTTTTGGTTTCCCCGTTTTTGTGGTGCTCGACACCAATGGCAAGGTACTTCACATTCAGGACTCCAGTTTCTTGGAGGAAGGAAAAGGCTATAGCGAAAAACGGGTGCTGAGGTTCTTCAACAACTGGACACCGAAGGCCGTTGAGCAATAACTCCAGACTTCATCACTTCTTTGCGTCATTATATAGTGCGTATTGAAAATCAAGGAGTTACGTAATTAATTTGGGTAGCGCAGGGTGACGCAAGCAAAGAAGCAAACCTTGTTTTGCTCTTTTAAGGGCTGTTCGCCCTTGTACCGCTTACCGCGAAGA
>OLFZ01000270.1_pt1 | contig 60258 bp, 52 predicted proteins | sample 1604861 | NCBI WGS metagenome assembly OLFZ01 (sample SAMEA3888895, study PRJEB22519) | human gut metagenome | biome: human gut; feature: human-associated habitat; material: faeces | place: Denmark | collected 2011 | reverse complement strand
GAACATACTCGTAGTTCATCTTTTGAAGAGTATCTATAAGTCCATTTTCGAGGGCAGCTTCACTTTGTACTGGCATATCTTATTTCTTTTTATCGTCATTATGGCTATTGCCATTTCGCCCACAAAGATAACTGATTTTCACGAGAAAACACAACTATAGGGTTGTTATTTCACATAAATGAACCCAAATTGTACAAATGACTTGCTTTTTATAGTCTATACCCATTGGCGGAATTAATTTAGTGCATACTACATCCTGCCGATGGGTTTGTATTAATGAAGTTTACATATTGCAGAATGGTTGTACTTTTGGTTTGGATATGCATCGAGATTGAGTATTTTTGGTTTGGAAATGGAATGCGAAATAATAGTTTTGGTTTGGATATGTATCTGATTCCGATAGAAGTGAAGACAGGCAGCAATGCCAAACTCCGTTCCTTGCATCTTTTTATGGAAGAGTCGAAAGAGAAGGTGGCATTGCGCCTCTGGAATGGTCCGATGACATCGGATACCGTAACGACTCAGAAAGGTAAGTCTTTCACTTTGTATAATATTCCGTTATATTATGCCGGATATCTGCAGGTGTTCTTGGATAGAATAAGCGATACTCATCCTTGTAATAAATAAGATTCTGTAGATGGTTGGCTAAATTAATATGGTTCATGCACGTTAATTTGTTTTTTGATGAAAATGTATCAAAGTATCATCCTTGATATTCAATATCGTTATAACTAATTGAAATAATACCAGTTATCAACAATGAGACTTCTCTTGAAATATGACATAAAGTATCATAGAAGTATCACAAAAATCTCATTTTAAGCGAAAAATATCATTTTCGATGCAGCATTATGCCTTATTCCACGTTATTAAGATAATCAATCATTAAGCCAACTTTCGCAAATGGGAAGTTAAAGAAGTTCGTGCCCTCCACATGATCCCTTACGGACCGACGGATGGGCATCCGCTGAACAACCAGCGGGCATCAACAGAACAAGCCTTGGGCACACACTGCCAATACGGCGGGCAACGAATGCCCAATTATTAGATTTATTTTGGGCACTATCATTTCTATTTCCAACAAGCATTCAAAGAAAACGTAATGAAGAATACCTGCATCAACTTTCGCAAATGGAGAAGTTAAAGAATTTAAAGAAGTTAGAGAAGTTAAAGCCATATGCTTTACAGATAGATATTCAACCCAAAAGGCTGTTGGCTATAACTTCTAACGACCGAAGGGAGTGATAACTTCTTTAACTTCTATAACTTCTGAACTTGCTAAAGTTCAGTATCTGATAAAGAAAAGATAAAGCAGAAGACTGTGAAAAGGCTGAAAAAACCAAAAATCGGCCTAAAATGAGACTTCTATGATACTTTTATGAGACTTTTTGCAACAAAACACAAAAAGTATCATTTATTATATACACCTATTAATCAATGTATTACAAATATTTTTAAGTCAAGAATGATACTTTGAGACTTTTCTTTCAAAAAAAACTCCGTCAAGTTTTGCCAAGCCTCTATCTATCATAATTGATTTCCATGAACAGACATTATTCGACATTCTACAGGAGTGGTAACTACGATCTCATTATTTTATAACTGCTCACAATTTGTGACTGGTTTATTGTTATCTATATTATTTGCAATATTTATGTCTTCATTTTGAGGTATCAGCATTGGAACAAAAAAACAAAAGGGAACGACCCCTCACGGACCATTCCCTTTCCAACATTATGTACGAGAAAAAAATTAGTTGTTCTCAGGACGAAGTTTACGTACAGTAACACCAGCCTGCCACATCTCTTTGTTGCGCATAGCCTCGAGTTCTGCGTTCAACTTCTCACGGTAGTCAGGCTGAGAGTTCTTGTCAATAGAAATCTGTGCCTCATTACCTGTCTTAACAGAGTAATACAACCACTCCATAACTGGCTTGATAGCCTCACGGAAACGAGGAGCCCAATCAAGAGCACCACGCTGAGCTGTTGTAGAACAGTTAGCATACATCCAATCCATACCCTTAGCACCGAAGAGAGGGCCAAGGCTCTGTGTCAGCTCCTCAACAGTCTCGTTGAAAGCCTCTGATGGTGAGTGACCATTCTCACGGAGCACATCATACTGAGCCTCCAACAATCCCTCGATGGCACCCATCAAAGAACCACGCTCACCAGTAAGGTCAGAAGTAGCCTCACGATGGAATGTTGTCTTGAACAAGTAACCGGCACCGATACCGATACCGAAGGCAATTGTCTTCTCCTCAGCCTTGCCTGATGCATCCTGGTAAACAGCATAAGAGCAGTTCAAACCACGACCCTCGCAGAACATAGTGCGGAGAGAAGTACCAGAACCCTTAGGTGCAACCATGATAACATCAATATCCTTAGGTGGAACTACGCCTGTGCGATCGCTCCAGTTGATAGCGAAACCATGTGAATAATACAAAGTCTTACCTGCTGTAAGATACTGCTTAATCTTTGGCCAAACAGCAATCTGGCCGGCATCAGAAAGCAACATACAGATGATAGTACCCTTCTGAACAGCCTCCTCGATAGAGAACAAAGTCTTACCAGGAACCCATCCGTCCTTCAGACACTTCTCATAAGTCTTACCCTCACGCTGACCAACGATTACGTTGAAGCCATTGTCACGAAGGTTGCAAGCCTGACCAGGACCCTGAATACCATAACCGATAACGGCGATAGTTTCATTTTTCAATACTTCACGTGCTTTCTCCAATGAAAATTCATGACTGGTGACTACTGTTTCAATTACGCCACCGAAATTCATTTCTGCCATAATAAAAATTTTTTGTGCGACTACTGTTGTGAAGCCGCGGGTTTTACTTATCCATACAGATGCGAGCCCTACTTATTCAAAGAAAGTCTTTTGATCCGTCCACTCCCTATCCAAGAAAGCGGCTATGGGTTTATTCCTTTTATTAATTCGGTTGCAAAGGTAATAAATCATTATGAAACAACCAAATTTTTCTTTCATTTTTTTATAAATTTCGCTTTACTTCTTACAACTTCTATATCTTTTTCAGAATTTTGCATGCTTTTTGTTACTTTTATGCAATATTCATTCTCTCCTACTTCCTCCATATAGAAGTTCAATTTATCGCCTTGATGGCTCTCTGCCACATAAGCAATTTCGAATCTTTGCAGGAAATGGGCCTTATAGTAATCCAAATCAAACAAATCGAGGATGTGCTCGATATATTTCACCGAATTGATATGTCCATTGACGTCCACATCATTATAATAGGTGTCAATGGTTCTGACGAGTTGGGCATCTGCCGACATCTTCACCCTCGAGCTGGCAGCAATGGGGCATTCCTTTTCTGTCTCAATATACTGAGATATCAAGCCATCGTTGATCGAGAAGATGTCAACAGGCTGGCGGCTCTGCGTGTCTATCATAGCCCACACACTCTTGCCGTAACCATATACTTTCTCCTCCTCACCTGCCGGTGATGTGCCGCAGATCTTGAAGTCGCGCGCAGTAAAATACTTCATGGCATTCTCCACCCATGTCTCCACTGCGAACTTGTCATACGACTTGGGCATCTCTGTCATTTCAATGGCAAGACGGCTCAATACCCATGTGCGATGGCGAGGCATGAGATAGTTCATACCATATCCCCTGTCGTTGCTATGAAAATCGGCAGCATTCAACAGATGATTGCCCAAATGCCCCATAAACAAGTGACTGGAATAGTCACAATGAAAAGGTTCCGAAAGGAACTCATATCTTCCTACTTTGCTTAATAATTCCATATCTCGTACTTGTTTTATTATATAAAAGTCGTATTTCCATAGTCAGAAGACCATAGAAATACGACTCTTATAATTCATATTTTATACTATTTTCATCACTCTATGAAGTTACTCCTCTTCGCCTTTTTTAAGATAATCGGATACAGGCTCATCATAACTTCTTGTCACAGCAATGCGTCCAGAGCGAGTATATTGCAAGAGGCAGTCAAAGCTGTTGAGCTGATGGAACAAGTCGGCGATGTCTTCTGTCAGTCCTGCAAGGAGCACCGTGCTGTAAGTAGGATTTACCTCCATCATGCGTGCATCGTGCTTGCGGATGGTACGCGACACCTCAGGATTTTCCAGCAAGACGGGTGTGGAAATCTTGAAGAGAGCCACCTCGTGGATAAAAATCTGGTCATCGGTGTAATAGTCACTCTTCACCACATCGATCTTTTTCTCTATCGCCTTGTTGATTTTCTCTATCTGCTCCTCGTCACTCCACACCGTAATGGTGTACTTGTGAATGTTCTTGATACTGCTGGCAGATACATTCAAACTCTCGATATTCACCTGTCTGCGAGTAAACACGGCTGTAATCTGATTCAGAATACCGGCAATGTTCTCAGAATAAACAAGCAGTGTATATAATTTCTTTTCGTTGTTATTCTCCATAATCTTATCGTTCAAAGAAGTTGATACTTCACCCCTCTTTCACAAGGAGTCGATTCCTTACTCTTCCTGTTCCACTCTTAATAGTTCAACTCGAGCTGCATCTCGTCCACGCTCTTGCCTGGCAGAATCATAGGCACAATATCCTCGTCCTCCTTGATGGCGCACTCCAAGAGATAAGGACCCTTGGTGGCAATCATCTTCTCTACCTTTGCCTTCAAGTCCTTGCGGTCGATGACCACATCGTAAGGAATACCATAGGCATGAGCCACCTCTGCATAACGTGGATTCAACATGTGGGTGAACGAACGGCGACCCTCGAACATCAGGTCTTGCCACTGACGCACATTGCCCAAGTAGTTGTTGTTCAGCAGAATCATCTTCACAGGAGCCTGCTGTTCCATGATAGTACCCAGTTCCTGGATGTTCATCTGGAAACCGCCATCACCGAAGAAGCAACAGATTGTTCTGTCGGGAGCACCGAAAGTAGCACCGATGGCTGCAGGCAAACCGAAGCCCATAGTTCCGAAGCCACCACTGGTGACGATAGACAATTTCTTGGTAAACTTAAAATAACGGCTGCTGATCATCTGATTCTGACCGACATCATTCACGAGCACAGCCTCGTTGTGAGTAGCCTCGGTCACCACATTGGTCACCTCACCCATCAACAGTGGACCTTCCTTAGGATGAATATCTTTCTCGATAACTTTCTCCTGCTCCTGCTGGCGATACACATCGAAAGAGTCGCGCCATTCACGGTGTACATTCTTATTCAGCAGACGTGTGATGGCTGGCAACGACTGTTTGCAGTCACCGATGACAGCGACATCCGTCTTTATCACCTTGTCTATCTCGGCCTTGTCAATATCGAGATGAATCACCTTAGCCTGAGGAGCATACTTGGAAGGAACACCCGTGATACGGTCGCTAAAGCGCATACCGATGGCTATCAGCACATCACACTCCTGCGTCTTCATGTTGGTGGCATAAGAGCCATGCATACCGAGCATACCCATATTGAGAGGATGATTGCTGGGCAGAGCTGAGAGACCGAGAAGCGTACGTCCTGCAGGGATATCGGCTTTCTCCAAGAACTCCAACAGTTCATTGTGGGCACCACCAAGTTCCACACCATGACCCACCAAGGCAAAAGGTTTCTTTGCCTTATTGATGAGTTCGGCTGCCTCAGCCACAGCCTGCTCGTCAATCTTAGGATAAGGATTATAGGATGTCACCTTCTCACACTTCACCGGTTCCCATTCGCAAGAAGCCACCTGGGCATTCTTGGTGAAGTCGAGCACGACAGGACCCGGGCGACCGCTACGGGCGATATAGAAAGCACGGCTTACAGCCCATGCCACATCCTCAGGACGTCTGATCTGATAAGCCCATTTGGAGATTGGCTGGGTAACACCCACCAGGTCTACTTCCTGGAAAGCATCAGTACCTAAGGCACCAACACCCACCTGACCAGCAATAACCACAATAGGGGTTGAGTCCATCATGGCATCAGCAATACCAGTCAGCGTATTGGTTGCACCAGGACCACTTGTCACAAGAGTCACTCCCACCTCACCGCTGACCCGGGCATAACCCTGTGCAGCATGAGCAGCAGCCTGCTCGTGACGTACCAAGATGTGATCAAACACCTTATTTTCTCCTCTCGTGTAACCATACAGTGCATCAAACACTGGCATGATGCTGCCACCCGGATAGCCGAAGATGGTTGTCACCCCTTCTGCCTGCAATGAGCGCATCAATGCTTCTGCTCCTGAAATTACTTCTTTTGCCATTTATACTTATTGTTTTTATATGATGAGGGAAGTTAAGTGGGAACTCACTTAACTTTCCTCCGAATTCTCTTAAATTTCTAAAGATACTACTAATCTATGATTCTCACACCACCCTTGTCGGCAGAGCTTACACTCTGTGCATAGGCACGCAAAGCCTTGCTTACCACACGGTTGCGCTTCAATGGCTGCTGTGGACGGGCATTGAGTTCCTCATCACTCAACTTCACATTGATGCTGCGGTTAGGAATATCGATCACGATGATATCGCCATCCTTTATCTTGCCGATGTTACCACCTGCTGCAGCCTCTGGTGAGATATGACCGATGCTAAGACCTGACGTACCACCCGAGAAACGACCATCAGTAATGAGCGCACACTCCTTGCCAAGATGGCGGCTCTTGATATAAGAGGTAGGATAAAGCATCTCCTGCATACCAGGACCACCCTTAGGACCTTCGTGGGTAATAACGACACAGTCGCCCGAGTTCACCTTGCCATCCAAGATTCCCTCGCAGGCATCCTCCTGAGAGTCGAAGCATACGGCGGGACCCTCGAAATGCCAAAGCACAGGGTCTACACCGGCAGTCTTTACCACACAACCGTTCTGGGCAATATTGCCAAACAGCACAGCAAGACCACCATCCTTGGTATAAGCATGCTCCAAATCGCGAATACAACCATTCTCACGGTCGGTATCCAGACTCTCCCATTGAGCATCCTGACTACCCATCTGGGTAGAGAACTTACGACCAGGTGCAGAATGATAGATTCTGTCGGCCTCTGGGTCGAGTTGACCAGTGGTGATATCATATTTCTTCATCTGTTCGTCAAGAGTATGACCATCAACTCGCATTACAGAGCCGTTGATAAGTCCTCCCTTGTTGAGCTCATTCAATATACCCATGATTCCTCCTGCACGGTTGCACTCCTGCACACTGTACTTCTGAGTGTTAGGACTCAACTTGCAGAGACAAGGCACCTTGCGGCTCAACTGATCGATGTCCTCCATCTTGAAGTCGGCGCCAGCCTCCTGAGCCACAGCCAACAGGTGAAGCACGGTATTGGTACTTCCGCCCATGGCGATATCCAAAGTCATGGCATTGAGGAATGCATCACGGGTAGCGATATTGCGTGGCAATACACTCTCGTCGCCATCCTGATAATAAGCGTAAGCATTCTTAACCACCTGACGTGCTGCATCCTTGAAGAGCTGAATGCGGTTCTTGTGAGTAGCCAGGATGGTACCATTGCCAGGAAGGCTCAGACCGATAGCCTCAGTAAGAGAGTTCATGGAATTGGCAGTAAACATACCTGAGCAACTACCGCATCCAGGACATGCACACTGCTCTATCTGAGTCATCTCCTCATCAGAGACACTGGTGTCAGCACCCTTGATCATTGCAGTGATCAGGTCGGCATTCTCGCCTTTCCATCGTCCTGCCTCCATAGGGCCACCCGAACAGAATACAGTAGGGATGTTCAGACGCATAGAAGCCATCAGCATACCCGGAGTCACCTTGTCACAATTGGAGATGCAAATCATGGCATCAGCCTTATGTGCATTTACCATATACTCTACAGAATCGGCGATGATATCACGGCTTGGAAGTGAATACAACATACCATCGTGACCCATTGCAATACCGTCGTCTACGGCTATCGTATTGAATTCGGCTGCATAGCAACCCATTGCTTCTATTTCCTTCTTGACAATCTGACCGATTTCATGAAGATGAGTATGACCTGGCACAAACTGTGTAAAGCTGTTCACAATGGCAATAATAGGTTTGCCAAACTGCTCATGTTTCATACCAGCAGCTACCCAGAGTGCACGGGCACCTGCCATTCTTCTGCCTTCAGTACAGACACTACTTCTTAATGGATGTTTCATCATTTTTGTATCTTCGTTTATTTTGCCTACAAAGATACTGAGTTTTTATGTAATAGCCAACAAATTTCGTATAAACTTTCACAAATACGCGTATTTTGTTACAAAAACAACCTATAATACTTACAATCTATAAGACATTTGCTACATTTACATATCAATCAGTTACTATAAACAAAAAAATCCCTAAGACCGAAGCCTTAGGGATTCCCTATTTTGATATTATTCAATATCGTTTTTAGCGTATTGCTTTCAATTACTCAGCAACAGAGTTGTCGTTGAAAGTAGATACACGGTTGAACTCAACCTGCTTGAAGAGCTTGTCTGTTGCGCCCATACCCTTAGTAGTCAAACGATCAGCAGCGATCTTGTACTTCTTAACGAGTACGTTCTTAACAGCGTCAGCACGCTTCTGAGAAAGAGCCTGGTTGAAGTCCTTGTTACCCTCTGGAGAAGCGTAACCCTTGATCTCAACCTTAGCATCCGCGTGATTCTTCATATACTGAGCGATCAACTCGATGTTAGGCATCTGGCTCTTGTCTACAACAGCCTTGCCCTGACGGAACAATACAGTTGGCTGCAAGTTTGTAGCAGTAGCTGGCTTCACATACTTAGGCTTCTTGTTGCACTCGTCGAGAGCATTCTGAAGATCCTTGATCTGCTTGTCCTTAGCAGAAAGCTGAGCGTCCTTGTTGTTCAAGTCACCACGAAGGCTGTTGATCTGGCTGTTCAAACCATCGATCTCGTTCTGGTCGCGGAGCTGAGCGATTGTGAAGTTGTGAGAACCGTTAGAGTTCTTGAACTTGTAAACGATACCAGCGTTCAACTGGAATGCAGACTTGTTGATGTCGTAAGCAACACCCTCATAGCCATAACCATTCAAAGCCCAGTTCATAGATGGCTCAACGTAGATCTGCCATGCCTTCTTAGAACCCAAGTTGAATGTGAAGTCGATACCTGCCTTAGAAGTCAAAACGTTAAAGTTTTCCTCTGTGCCGAATGTGTGACCCCAACCGAAACCGAATACAGGAACGAACTCGAATGTACGAGGCTCACCCTTGTAACCAGCGAACCAGTTAGAGAAGTTAACAGTAGCGATCAAGCTAGTGTTCATGTAGCGAGCTATAGTCTTAGACTGTGGCATGAAGTGTGAGCAGTGATCGTTGAAGTAAACGTTGCTCTCAGCTGCCAAACCGAATACTGGAGTGAACCAACGACCGATACGAAGACCAGCGTTTGAGTTAAGGTTCTTCATCCAAGCCTCGTTTGTAGTCTTAACCTGTGCACCGCCATTAATGCCGATGTAGAAGTTGTCGAAAGTCTTGCTTTCAGTAACAGTCTGAGCTGATACTGATACTGCCATTGCAGCGGCAGCAAACAATAAAACTAACTTTTTCATGTCTCTCTAAAAATTTATTAAATAAAATAATTAATATTCCTTTTTAAAACGTGCAACGCTTGCACACTTTCTGAAATCGAGTGCAAAGTAACAAAAAAAAACTATTACCACCAAATATTTTTGCCTAAATTTTGCTTTTTAGGACAGAAAACATACAAAAAAGCCTATATTCATATCCTTTTCGAACAATTATAGGGGCCAAACATTGTATTTTCTTGCATCTATTGCAATTTCTTGGTGAGACAAGCCTGACAGTTTCAACTTCAACTTACATGGCAAGGCATTGACCACCTTCAACCACGTCTTACCCGATTTAGAATCTTTGACTACACTTATGCCGACATATCGTCTCAAACTAGCTGGCAAATCGAGTTTCGACTCCACATAGTTGTCACCGGCATGAACAGAGAACATTTTCTGCACCTCGTAGCTTTGGCTCGCGCGTACCTTATTATTATTAAAGTAAATCATATCCGGGCTCCAGTTGCTATATCCATCCTTGGAAAGCAGCGGTGCATAGGATGCCATCTCGACCACATCGCCATTGCGCTCCACATTGCAGAGGTGGATTCCCTCTGCCAAGGCATTGTCGAGCGCATCCTTGCCACGGGAGGCATACTCGCCGAGATATACCTTAGGCTGCTGGCGGTCGTAACTATCGTAATAGTCCTGATGATTGACAAACCAGCCCGGTTGCTCATAGTAATGTTCATCGACAGCATCAATGAATCGCTTGTTCTCCTTGGCTATCTTCCAACCCTCCACATAGTCGGATGAAGGCCAGTGGAATGGTCCTACCGTACCAACCACCTCTATCTCAGGATGCTTCTCCTTCAGTGCCTTGCATATCATGAGGTAACGCTCCTCGAAGGTAGTAGAAATCAAGTCCTCGTTGCCGATGCCAATCATCTTCAAGCCAAATGGAGCTGGATGTCCTGCGTCGGCACGCATCTTCGCCCAACGGGATGTAGCTGGGTCGCCATTCGCCCACTCCACCAAGTCGAGCACATCTTGGATGTACTGAGGCATTTGCTCCATCGGAATGCCGCCCTGCTGTCCTGCCACATCACGAGCATCTGCCCCAGAGTTCTGACAAGGCACGCCTGCCGCCAAGACTGGCAATGGCTCTGCACCCATGTCCTCGCACCACTGGAAATACTCATAGAAGCCCAAGCCACGAGTCTGGTGATAGTTCCAGATGTTCTTAGCTGGCTTGCGGTCCTTCAATGGTCCCACGCTCTCCTTCCAGTGATAGATATTGTCGATGCCCTTGCCATGGAGCATACAACCACCTGGGAAGCGTACGAACTTCGGCTTCAAGTCAGCAATTACCTCTGCCAAGTCCTTGCGCAATCCGTGTCCCTTGTAGGTATCTTGCGGTTTGAGACTCACCATGTCGAGTGCCACCTTGTTCTCGCTCTTCGGCATGATGGCGAAACGGATGTTCTGACCGATGTTTGGTTTGCCATCCACCTGAGCTACATCGAGTGCATCACCCTTGTACTTGTCGGTGATTGTCAGTTGCGCCTTGTATTCAGTCCATTCCGTGCCAACCACCTTCACCTTCGCCTCGGCAATAGGCAAGCCAGCGGCATCGACCAAGGCTATGGTGAGTTGCTTCGTCTTGCCATCAATGTTGCGGGCATAGAAGCTCACGTCATAGAGTGCATTCTGATGTTTCCCCTCCTTGCCTTCGACAGCCGCTCCACGCTTGATGGCGATGCCATCCCAGCCTATATTATAAATAGGTGTAGCTCCGATCACGGTGTAATGCGAATTGTTCTTGCTCACGCCATTCTCCGTAAGCACCTCGCCTACACCCTGCCATGCCGTCGTGGCATTCCAGCCACGCTTGTCTGCCTGGGTGTATTCGAAGTCGCCATTCTGAAGCAACTCTGCATACAAGCCACCATCGGCAGCACGACTGATGTCCTCGAAGAAGATGCCAATCAACTTGTCGGAGATGCGCTTGGTATGACTGCCATCGATACTCAAATTAGCCGTAATCTCACTTTGACCGATGAGTTTCATGGCAGCCTCATCACCCTTGACAAGGTTCGCCAAGTCGGCAGAGGTCTTCGGCATTGGACGGCTATTCTCGCGACCATCCTGAGCCAAGGCGTCAAACCAGTCGAGAATATAGTTGAGATGCACCAAGGGCACCTCGAACTCATCGCCCTGATAGGTCTTGCCTGCTATCGTGGCTGTATCTTTCTCCCACAATATCTCGTCAGCAGTAGCCTCCAGAGAGTCCTCCTTGAAAGTACGGAAATCGTTGGAAGCCTGCACATAGCGCTTGCCCTTGGCAGTCTTGAGATAGATGTCGAAAGTGCCATCGTCCATCTGATAAGCCACGGGACTCTTCACGCCCTTCTCGGCAACGATAGGATAATCCTGTGGTCGCCAAGAAACCAGGTCCTCGGAATAAGCCACGGCAAACTGAGGCGAATGGTCGTTGACACTCCAAAGTGCTCGCCAAGTGCCATCCTTCGCCTTGACCACGCAAGGATTGTACATTTTCTTCTCCGCTCCCCACGGACCATAGTCGGAGGCGCAGAGCTGACCTACATCCACCCACTTATCGCCATCCGTGAGATAAGCGAGATGCAACCCTTGGTTAGGTGCTGGTGAATAGACGAATATCTGACAAGTGGTGTCCCTGCCAGCGATGGTATAGGCTGGCGCATCCTTGGAGGCTTGCGATGCAAGCCCTGGCACTGCCACCATCTGTCCCATAACCACCAATGCGGTTGATATCAAGAGATGTTTTGAATTCATATTTTTATTTATTAAAATTGTTTCTTTAAGATGATTGCCGATGATTTTTACGGCCTAGATATAATCGATACGATTAGGGTCGTAAAACACTTATTATTTTCAAATAAAAAAAGAGCTGGATGCATCACTGCGCCCAGCCCCGAACCAAATTAGAGAGTTATAAAAAATCAAGTATTTGTTAAGCTTACTTGTAATTCTTTTTACTCCGTAAGACTAGCTTACTTGTAATATTCTTTCTTGCCGGCAGCGAGCGTATTCTTCATCAGTGAGCAAATGGTCATCGGACCAACGCCTCCTGGTACAGGAGTAATGAAAGAACATTTCTCAGCTACCTCGTCAAATTTCACGTCACCATTGAGACGGAAACCGCTCTTCTTGCTGGCGTCTGGCACTCGTGTGGTGCCCACGTCGATGACCACAGCACCCGGCTTCACCATGTCGGCAGTCACGAAGTTAGGCTTGCCGATGGCAGCGATGATGATGTCAGCCTCACGGCATTCCTCCTTCAAGTTCTTGGAGTGAGAGTGGCACACGGTGACAGTGGCGTCGCCGTATTGCTTCTGCATCATGAGCTGCGCCATTGGCTTGCCCACGATATTGCTTCTGCCGAGTACCACGCACTTCTTGCCACTGGTCTCGATATGGTAGTGCTGCAAGAGTGTGAGGATGCCGAGCGGTGTGGCTGAGATGAAGCAAGGCAAGCCGATCGCCATTCTGCCCACATTGACAGGATGGAAACCATCCACGTCCTTGCGGTAGTCGATAGCCATCGTCACCTTCTGCTCGTCGATATGCTTAGGCAGAGGCAACTGTACGATGAAGCCATCCACATCCTCGTCCTTGTTGAGTCGATCGACGCAAGCCAGGAGTTCCTCCTCCGTCACGTCATCCTCGTATCTGATGAGTGTCGATTTGAAGCCACACTTCTCACAAGCGAGCACCTTGTTCTTCACATAGGTCTCGCTACCTCCATCGTGACCCACGAGGATGGCAACCAAGTGTGGTTGCTTTCCGCCTGCGGCGATGATTTGCTTCACCTCCTCGGCTATCTGTTCCTTGATGGCGGCTGCCGTCGCCTTTCCGTCTATTAGCTCCATATTATATCTCAGAATAAAATTAGGTAGCCTTATCCTCCCTATTCAGCCCCCCAATTATAATTCTCAATTATTAATTATTAATTGCTTACATTCCTGGCATCTTAGGCATTCCAGGCATACCCTTCATGCGGCTCATCATAGAAGCCATCTTGTTGCCAGTCATCATCTGCATCATCTTGCGAGTCTGGTCAAACTGCTTGATGAGCTTGTTCACCTCCTGTATGTTGGTACCCGACCCCTTGGCAATGCGCTGACGACGGCTAGTGTTGAGGATTCCTGGGTTGGAACGCTCCTTAGGAGTCATACTCTGGATGATCGCCTCCACACCCTTGAAGGCATCCTCTGGGATGTCAACGTCACGGATGGCCTTGCCCACGCCAGGAATCATGCTCGCCAAGTCCTTGATGTTACCCATCTTCTTGATCTGCTGTATCTGAGCATAGAAGTCATTGAAGTCGAACTGGTTCTTGCGAATCTTCTTCTCCAACTTCTTCGCCTCCTCCAAGTCGAACTGCTCCTGGGCACGCTCCACGAGGGAAACGACATCACCCATACCCAAGATACGGTCTGCCATACGAGCTGGATGGAACACGTCGATGGCCTCCATCTTCTCGCCAGTACCGATAAACTTGATTGGCTTGGTTACCACGGTGCGGATACTGAGGGCAGCACCACCACGAGTATCACCATCGAGCTTGGTCAATACGACTCCATTGAAGTCGAGGCGGTCGTTGAACTCCTTCGCCGTGTTGACGGCATCCTGACCGGTCATGGAATCGACCACGAAGAGAGTCTCGTCTGGACGGAGGTGATTCTTGAGATTGCTGATCTCGTTCATCATCTGCTCATCAATGGCAAGACGACCGGCGGTATCGACGATGACCACGTCGTTGCCATTGGTCTTAGCCTGCTGGATGGCATGGTCGGCGATCACGCACACATCCTTGTTGTCTGGCTCGCTATATACAGGAACACCCACTTGCTCGCCTACCACCTTCAACTGGTCGATAGCGGCAGGACGATACACGTCACAAGCCACGAGCAGAGGTTTCTTACCTTTCTTCGTCTTGAGCATGTTGGCAAGTTTGCCACTGAATGTGGTCTTACCCGAACCTTGCAAACCGCTCATCAGGATGATGGCAGGGTGACCTTCGAGCTTGAGTGGAGCTTCCTCGCCGCCCATCAACTCAGCCAACTCATCGTGTACCAACTTGACCATCAACTGTCCTGGCTTCACGGCTGTGAGCACGTTCATGCCCAACGCCTTCTCCTTCACCTTGTTGGTGAATTCCTTAGCCACCTTATAGTTGACATCGGCATCAAGGAGTGCACGACGCACGTCCTTCATGGTTTCAGCCACGTTGATCTCGGTAATCTTACCTTCACCCTTCAGTATTTTAAAAGAGCGCTCTAATCTATCACTTAAATTCTCAAACATGTTTTAATTCGTCTTTTTGTTTTGGCTACAAAATTACTATTTTTTGCGAAATGCACCAACTATTTTTTCACAAAAATGCTGAATTATCCGTTTTTAGGGGTATTTTATACCTTAATAATATAAAAAGAGCCGAATTTACTCTTCTTTTTTGAACATATCCAAGCTGACCGGCTTGTCCCTGTGCAACTTATCTATCGCCTTGCCAGTCTTGACAATCACGTCACCGATTTTCTCAGCTTTCTTTTGCTGCGGAGTCATTTTCTCGCCCTTGTACTCCACCAGTCCTGAGTCTCGCTTCTCCAGTTCCACCTCGTAAGGTGTCTTCAACTGATACTTCTTGCCAGTCGCCTTTTCGTAAGCCGAGACGATAGGGTCCTTGCGATCGTACTCGCCCAGCAGTTTCTTGGCTTTCTGCAGATGCTTGTGGTCACGTCTGCCTCGCTTGTCGAGCATATTCGCCAGGTCGAAGGAAGCACCAGTAACGGGTCCACCATACTGGCTAGCCGACTCGCTGATTTGGTCCTCCATGTCCCTCACGTGCTGCTGGTTCTTTCCCCAGACCTCCACCGTTCCTAGCTGTTGACTTTCGGGCAAGAGGAAGACGGTATCGGGGAGGTTCTTCAGATAGATGGTGGTTTTCAGGTAACCCTGCTTGGAGACCGTGGCGGAATCGAACTGATACTTCATGGTGAAATAGCCACGATAGTCGGTTCGCGCCCAATGGTTGTTGTCGGTATGGATGAGCGCCTCACGGATAGGCACATGGTCTTCCGCACTGGCAATGACGCACGTCTTCTGCGCCTTCGCCAACCCCACAATCATCAAGAGACATATCATTAATAAGAGTTTCTTCATTTCTGCTATTTTTCTTGCAAAAATATATAAAATAAAAATATCTTCCAAAACCCATCGAAAGTTTTGGAAGATATTAATGCGATTTAAAAGTCTATAACGTTTGCGCTTCGCCATCGGGCGAACTGCGCCTTTGCAGCTCTAAATCCTATTCAGCCTCCGTGGTGCCATTCTCCTCGATGCGCTTCGCCTCCTCGAGCAACTTGATGGCATCCACATACTGGGCGATGCCTTGCGCCACCTCCTTGGCAGCCTTCATCGCCAAGACCACGGTCTGCGGACGGTGAACGACATCACCTCCGGCAAACACACCTCGGCGGGTGGTCATACCGAACGGACGCTCCACCACCTTGACATAGCCTTTCTCGTCCACCTCGATACCAGCTGTCGTGGAGACGATGCGGTTGGCAGGACGGGAACCGATGGCGAGATAGATGCGATCGAACTTCTCCACACGCTCGCCCTCAGGGGTGTTGAGTACACAACTGCCCAGTCGGCCGTTCTTGCCCTTGAGGAATGCCTCGACTGTGGTCTTCCACTCAAACTTGACACCTTCCTTCACTGCCTCCTCATATTCACTCTGGATGGCAGGCATCTCCTCCTGGGTCTTGCGATAGAGCACAGTGACGTCGGCACCGAGACGGATGGCTGTACGAGCGGCATCCATCGCCACATTGCCACCACCGATGACGCCCACCTTCTCGCCGTCACGCAGAGGCACCATATCACGAGTCAAGGCACCCTCGTTGTAAGCATTCACGTTGTGAAGGAAGTAGTTGCTCTGGCTCACACCGTGCAACTTGGCACCTGGAGTGGAGTCCATATTTTGAGGTACGCTCGTGCCCGTACCCATAAAGATGGCATCATAGCCGGCACGGAAAAGGCTGTCGATGGTGACATTGTTCTCACCCACCATACAGTTGGTAATGAACTGCACGCCCAGCGCCTCTATCTTCTTGATTTCCTCTCTCACCACGCTCTTAGGCAGACGATACTCAGGGATGCCGTACATCAAGACACCGCCTGGCTCAGCCTGTCCCTCGAAGATGGTGACGTTGAATCCTTGGCGAGCCAAGTCGCCAGCCACCGTCAAGCCCGCAGGACCCGAACCGATGACTGCCACACGTCCACGTGTCTTCTGAGGCAATTTCTCGCGAGAGAGTTTCATCTTGGTATCGAAGTCAGCAACAAATTGTTCCAACTTACCTATCTGCACAGGCTTACCCTTCTTGCCGAGCACGCAATGTCCCTGGCACTGTTTCTCGTGAGGACAAACTCGTCCGCAGATGGCAGGCAAGTTGCTCTTGGCATTGATGATGGACATCGCCGCACCCATGTTGCCCATGGACAACTCGTGCACGAAGTCTGGAATATCATTCTCGATAGGACATCCCTTGCGGCACTGAGGAATCTTGCAATGCAGGCAACGCTTGGCTTCTTCTATCGCCTCCAGGGTAGAGAAACCTTCGTTGATAACTTGGAAGCCAGCCATTGGCTCCGTCTCTTGCGCTGCACCTTGCTCAGCATCTAACTTAGCTTCCGTTGCTGCACCTTGCTCAGCATCCACAAGGGGCTTGTTATTCTGTTGCTCAATCTGTTCACTCATAATCTTTCTACATTAATATTATTAGTTAGAAAAATACTACTCTTCTTTTTCATTTTGTAGTTTGCGAGTGCAAAGTTACGATTATTTTTCGAAACCGAGCATACTTTGCTATCAAAAACATCAGAAAACGCTTGTTTTTGTTGGCTTTTTATAAAAACAAGAAGGAATAAGGGGTATTTCTTGCTGATTTCGTTGTTGATTCTCTGTTTCTTGCTGATTTCGTTGTCGATTCTCTATACTCTCGATTTTACATGAATTCCAGAAACACTTGTTGATATGTTTTTTAGAAACACTTGTTAACAATACTATCCCATATTCGTTAACAAAGAGTTAAAAAACGGCATTTTCCAGCATTTTCCGAAAAAAACTTGCCGAAAAATTTGGAGATAACCAAAAAAGCAGTATCTTTGCATCAGTTTTCGCATATATTTGGGCAAATGGGGGTTGTCGTGAGACTGTACCCCATTTGTTTTTTTTGTTTTATAGGGGTTATGTTTTATCCGATTCGATAGAACTTCCCAATCAACTAGATTACAAATTTCATAAGAATAACAAAGATGAAAATACTTCCAGAAGAACAATATAAATACATCAAACTTACTCTCCCTGATGGTAGCTGCGCCGAAGGACGGCGAGTGCTATTGCATGCTTGTTGTGCTCCTTGCTCATCAGCCATCGTAGAATGCATGTTGCGCAACAAGATGGAGCCTACCGTGTTTTTCTCCAACAGCAACATCTATCCGCTACAGGAATACGAGATTCGCAAGCATGAGTTGATTCGCTTTCTGAAGGAGCAAGGCGTTCCTTTCGTGGAGGACGAATACGACCACGAGCAGTGGCTGACGGCGATCAAGGGCTTGGAGGGTGAGCCGGAAAGAGGTTCCCGTTGTTCCGCCTGCTTCCAGTTTCGCTTGCGTCGGGCAGCCCGCTATGCCCAGGAGCATGGATTTTCACTCCTCACCACTACCCTCGCCTCGTCTAGATGGAAGAACATCCACCAGATAGACACCGCCGGACATATCGCCGTGGGCGACTGCCCTGACGTGGAATGGTGGGAGCAGAACTGGCGCAAGGGCGGACTGCAAATGAGAAGAAACGAGCTTTTGCACCTCAACGACTTCTACAACCAGCTATATTGCGGCTGCGAGTTCAGTCTCGCCTCTTCCACTGCCATGAGAGCCAAGACAGAGGAAGGGAAACTTGGGGAGTGAAAAGCACAATAGTTCTTGTCTAAAAAAACTGTGACAACTGTGACGTGTGACAAAATGTGCGTGTGTGTACTTTGGATTGTAAAAGGCGACAATCCGCATAAAATGTTTGAAGTCAAAGGCTGTTGTCTTAACTTCTCAGCGACCATAGGGAGCGGTAACTCCCTTTAACTCCTTAACATCTCAGCGACCATAGGGAGCGATAACTCCCTTTAACTCCTTAACTTCTCGTGCAAGTAATAGAAGTTAGGGGAATGAAAACGCCTCAGCTTTCTGCTAAAAAAAACAGAAAACTGAAGCGGATTCCTTTATCTGATTTTGCCTTTGAAAAGGCTATCTCGTTTTATGATAGTCCAACAATATCAGTTTATGAAAGACCGACAATCTCACCATTCACTACATCAATGCGCTCCGCCTGAGGGCTCTTTGGCAAACCAGGCATACGCATGATAGGACCGGCAATGACGACAATCATCTCGGCACCCATGTTGACGGTGATGTCTCTTACATGAAGCTCGAAACCTTCCGTAGGACCGTATGCCTTGGCATCCGTAGAGAAACTATACTGCGTCTTGGCGATACAGATAGGGAACTTCTCGGCGCCCAACTTCTTAATCTCCTCGATCATCGCCTTGGCAGAATCGCTCATCGTCACGCTGCCAGCGCCATACAGATTGAAAGCGACATCCTCTATCTTCTTCTCCACAGGCTCATCGTCCTTGTAAGCGAAGTAAAGAGGTGCTGATGGATGCTCATCAATGGTCTTCACCACGAGATTTGCCAACTCGACAGCGCCCTTGCCACCCTCGGCAAACGCATTGTTGACTGCAAATCCACATCCCATCTCCTCGCAATGCTGACGCAAGACCTCAATCTCCTCGTCGGTATCGGTAGCAAACTTGTTGAAGGCGATCACCACGGTCTGTCCGAAGCTCTGCAAGTTCTTCACGTGCTTGTCGAGGTTCCAATAGCCATTCTTCATGCCCTCGATGTTTGGCTTCTTGATGTCTTCCTGAGCCACGCCACCGTGCATCTTCAAGGCTTGCAAGGTAACAACCAAGACAGTGAGGTCTGGCTGCAAACCAGTCTTGCGGCACTTGATGTCATAGAACTTCTCTGCGCCCAAGTCGGCACCGAATCCAGCCTCCGTGATAGCATAGTCGCCATATTCAAAAGCTGCCGCCGTAGCCATCACAGAATTACATCCGTGGGCGATGTTGGCGAATGGACCGCAATGTACGAAAGCAGGAGTTCCCTCTGTCGTCTGCACGAGGTTTGGCTTGAGGGCATCCAAGAGCAAAGCCACGATGCTGCCGCCCACTCCCATATCCTTCACGGTGAATGGTTTGTCATCCTCTGTGATGCCGAGCAAGATGTTGTCGATGCGACGGCGAAGGTCTTCGAGACTCGTGGCGAAGCACATGATAGCCATGATCTCTGATGCAGGGGTGATGTCGAAGCCAGCCTCAGTCTCGATGCCGTTCTTGTCACCAATGCCCGTGATGATGCGACGCAAGCCACGATCGTTGACATCCATCACACGACGCCAAAGAATCTTCTTCAACTTGAATCCCTCTGCCTCATGCTGATAACGATAGTTGTCGAGCAAGGCAGCAATCATGTTGTTCGCCTCCGTGATGGCATGGAAATCGCCCGTGAAGTGGAGGTTGATCTTGTCCATTGGCAACACCTGGGCATAGCCGCCACCAGCAGCGCCACCCTTCATGCCGAAGCAAGGACCGAGGGATGGCTCACGCAGAGCGACAACAGCCTTCTTGCCTATCTGCTGCATACCGAGTGCCAAACCTACACTCACGGTAGTCTTGCCATTGCCAGCCTTGGTAGGACTGATGGCTGTGACCAAGATGAGGTGATGACCGGCAAACTTAGACTTGTCGATGGCACCCGTTTCCACCTTGGCGATGTAACGACCATAATTCTCGATTTGCTCCTCCTTCAAGCCCAACTCTTCAGCGACCTCGTTGATAGGGCGTAATTTTACTGATCTTGCAATTTCAATATCTGATAACATAACTATTGTTTTTAATATATCCTATTATTGTTCTTGTATAAAAGCTTTTTTGCTAGCGACTTCCGCGAAATCACTTGATAGCACCAATGATCTCGTTGACGGAAGAGCAGCCATGAGCATCGAGCCAGTCGTTGATGCCATCCTTCACCTTCTTGGTCACGGCAGGGTCCACGAAGTTGGCTGTACCGATTTCTATCGCCGTAGCACCACACATCAAGAACTCTATCGCATCCTTGGCTGTAGAGATGCCTCCCAAGCCTACCACTGGAATCTTCACGGCATGAGCCACATCATAGACCATACGCAGTGCCACTGGTTTGACGCAAGGACCGCTCAAGCCTCCCGTGCGGATGCTCAACAGTGGTTGGCGCTTCTCGATATCCACCGCCATTCCCATCAGGGTATTGATGAGGGAAACGGAATCGGCACCCTCTGCCTCACAAGCACGAGCGATGTCGGCGATATTGGTTACGTTTGGCGACAACTTCACGATAAGCGTCTTGTGATATGCCTGGCGCACAGCCTTCACCACGCTGGCAGCTCCTTCGCAAGTGACACCGAAAGCCATACCGCCATCCTTCACGTTAGGGCAAGAGATGTTGAGTTCGATGGCTGGAATCTTGTCCAGTTCATTGATGCGAGCCGCACAAGCCGCATAGCTCTCTGGGGAATGTCCCGACACATTGACGATCATATTGGTATCAATATCCTTGATCTGTGGATAGATATGATTGCAGAAATATTCCACGCCCTTGTTCTGGAGTCCCACGCAGTTCAGCATACCCTGCGCAGTCTCAGCCATGCGAGGATAGTCATTACCCTCACGAGGCTCCAGGGTGGTTCCCTTTACGATGATGCCACCGATTTCCTCCAATGGCACGAAGTCTGCAAATTCCAGACCGTAGCCGAAGGTTCCCGATGCCGTCATCACTGGATTCTTCAATTTCAACTGATGTATGTTTACACTTAATGAAGCCATAATATTTTACATTTTTAATCAGAATGCCTTTCGACTGACATTCCCTTTATTTTACATTTCTAGCGAAAATCGCCCTCCCATCAATAGGAGCGACTCGCTATCCTTCCCCTCTTAGAGTTCCCAAAGAAGGTTCTTGATATTGATGACAGGACCATCCTTGCAGACGCACTGGTTTCCCTTGCTAGTTTTCTCCACACAACAGAGGCAAGCACCCACGCCACACGCCATCTTGTTCTCTAGAGAAGCCTCGCATTCCACGTTGGCTTTGTTGGCATAACGAGCCACGCTCACCATCATCGGTTTCGGACCGCAAGTGGAAATCATATCGAAACTCTCTCTCTGAAGAATGGAATGATTGGTGACGAAACCTTGCTCTCCTGCACTACCATCCTCGGTGGTGATGCAGACACGACCTATCTTGGCAAACTCATCCAGTTCGAGGAGGTCCTTATCGGTACGAGCACCCAAGAGGAACACTGGCTCGGCCCCCATATCCTTGATACGCTTTCCGAAGTAAAGCAATGGAGCCACACCGACACCGCCACCTACCAAGAGGAACTTCTGTCCCTGGCTCGTTGGCATCGTGAAGCCATTGCCCAGAGGCAGCACACAGTTGAGGTGATCGCCAGCCTTGAGTGTACCCAACTGGCGAGTGCCATCACCCACCATCGCTACAAGCAGCCATAGTTGGTTGGACTCATAATCTACAAAATTCACGGAGATAGGGCGGCGGAGCATGGTAGTAGGAGAATGATCTACTCGAACTTCGACAAACTGTCCTGGCAAGATTTCTGGCAGAGGCTTTTCATCGGTAAGCTTGATCAAGATGTGCTTATCGCTCAATGGCTCTACCGAAACCACGTTGAGGTCTAAAATGTATTTTTTCATCGTTACGATTTTGATTGTTCTTGTTCGTTAGGAGATGCAGTTTCCCATCATGTGAGAAAACAAAAAATTGCATTACCTTTTTAGTTATGATGCAAAGGTAATGCAATTTTTCGACACTACGAAAGAAAAGAGAATATATTTTGATTTTTAAACACACATATAACTTAATAATAGCTATTTCTTTGGTACGAAAGTCTCCCAAGTCTGATCATCATAGAAAATACGAATCTCGGTAATCTTTCGCTGCGGTTTGTCAATATATTTCACAACTTCTTGCGCTCTATTTTTTAGTGTCGAATTGACACCTGGCATTTGAGGGGTATCGAAGAGAGAGCCTTGAGCCACCTGAGAAGTTGGGATTCTCTTATTATTATAATAGGTAGGGGAGGCTGAGGCATCACCTACACCCATCTGACCCTCCCCAGAGTGCTCATCCTCGAAGTCCAGAGCCATACCTTCTATCTGAGGACTGGCATCACTGGAGCCATCGGAACCTGTAGCGGATGGGTCCTGAGCCACCACGGAATTGACATACATCGGTTCGACACCATAGAGCAACCAACTCAGATTGATCTGAGGAAACTTTTGATGAATCGCATCAACAATATTGAGGGTCGGTTTGGTACGATCCTTGAAGATGCCACTCAACTGTGCTGGAGAGATTCCTAGGAGTTGTGCGAAACTTTGCTGCGTGAGGTGCTGCGCCTCCATGATGTGTCTGATTCTATCTTTCATATCCTAATCGTTTACATTTTATAGATGAAATTGAAGCTCGTCCGACAGCTAACTGGGCGGTGTGAGCCATGTGCTTTTTCGGAACAAGTTGGTAAAATGCCTCGAAAAGAGGTCATTCTCTTAGACTTTACAAAGGTAAAGCATTTTTTTGAATTATGCAAGAAAATGAAGAATTATTTTAAATCTTAAACTTTAAATTTATATATTCAAAGTTTTAAATTTCATATTAAAAAGCGAGTTTTCTTGTTTACATTTACAAATACAATATTTACAAAACAATATGTTTTACAAAGATTTTGTCGAGCATTTTAAATGAATTAACTGATTATCTGATAGTTATTATATCATATATATAGGTTATCAACTCAATTTATGCAAATTTTCATCTAACTAGTAGGCTAAAATCGGGCTATCATCTGAACAAAATCAAATTATAGTCTGATTTTCAATCATATAGACTTACAAAACCTTTATTGTATTTTTATGCAGTTTGCAAAACTAAACTAAACATTCAAATATCAAGATGCGAATTATTAAATCTTAAAATAGATATGATTCTTCATGTTTGAATTTTTATATTTAAATCATTGGTTTTGATTTTAAAATTTAAATGTTCAAACTTCAAAGATTTAAAACCTAATATAAGTTAATGTAAATTTGAGACTTCAGAAAAGTGCTCTATTTTTCCATTTTTCTCATTTTCAGACCGATGTTAAGCCCCAGCGTCAAATTCGCTAGTTTTGAGGCACCAAGAGGCATTTACTTTTCTATAACTCGCTCATATACTATCAGTTACAAGTAAACAGACTAATTCCCGTCACTTCTCCATCTAGCTCAAAAATCCCTCATTTTAGATGAAAATGGCGCAAATTTGAGCATCAAACACGCCAAAAACGTCTCCATTTCTTCAAAAATCGGCTAAAATTTACATTTTTCAATCCTATTTCGGCTTAAAATCCTGCACAGTTGCTCAGAGGAACCTGCAGATGGAACGGATAGATGGACAAAAGACAGTCCCAAAATCCCAAGCGAGCACCACAATATCTCAGTAGAAAAGTGAGAAAATTCCTTCTCTCCTACCCCATGGATTTCTCCAAAAACCGAAACGAAAATCAAAAGAAACGAGAAAAATCCAGAAACAAAAAAGCCCCAAATCTCAGAAAACTCACCAAGAGAAAAACTGAGATTTGGAGCTTCTTTGACCAAGAAGAAAACAATCAAGAGGAGGAGAAAAAGCATCAATGAAGGATGAAGAAAACGAGTTCTCTCATCAACTCTCCAGCAGAAGTATTTGGGTTATCGATACCCTTCGACTTGGCATCCACCTCCCTGAACTTGTTGATGATCTGCATCACCTTCACACCATTATAGTTTCTCATTCCTGTCGTATAATCACGCACGCCCCAAACATTACGCAAATCCAAGAATTTTGCGAGCTCATTTTCGTTCGTTTTATTCGGAGCATAATAAGCAAGCATCAAATTTTGGAAATAATTGAAGAGCATCGGGAGAAGCGCAAAGAGCGATCCACTCTTCGGATTGCTGTCAAAATAATTGATAATTTGATTTGCCTTGAAAACATCACGGTTGACGATGGCATTTCTCAACTCGAAAGCATTAAACTCCTTGCTCACTCCTATCACCTTCTCCACTACCTCAGGAGTGATGCGGCGATCATTCTCCGGAAGAGAAATCATCAGTTTATCCAACTCAGATGCCAAGCGATGCAAATCGGCACCGATATGGTCGGCTATCATCTGGGTAGCTTTTTGTTCGATGCTCACCTTTCGTTTTTTCAAGAAAGTCTCGATAAACGATGGCAACTGATAATCCTTCAGTTTCTTGCTCTCAAAAACAACGCCCACCTTCTCAGCCAGCGGAACCAATTTCTTGCGACGGTCTATCGAACCGTTCTTATAGGTCATCACAAAGACGGTTGATTTTACCGGATTTTCGAGGTACTTCTCGATCGACTCAAAATTTCGCAAATTTTGAGCCTCTTTCAAAACCACCACTCGATGCTCCGCCATCATCGGATAGCCCTTGCACTGATCGGCAACCTGCGCCGCCGTAGTTTCGGCACCAAAAAGCAGCACTTGATTGAAGTCCTTTTCCTCAGGTTGCAGCACATTTTCGGTGATATAATCACAGAGCAAGTCTATATAATAAGACTCATCTCCCATCAAAATATAGACAGGAGAAAAGTTGCGAGCCTTCAAGTCTTTCATCACAGACTCATAACTTATTGCTTGTTTTTTTTCTGCCATTACGATATTTTTTGTATCTTTGCAATCACTTTTCCCCACGGAAAAATGGGGCAAGAAATTGCAAATTGTATTTTGCTACAAAGGTACAAATTATTTTTGAAAAAGTATATATTAATATGATAAAACTGAATCTTCCGGCATTCGAATTGAAGTTGAGAGGCACCAAGGAGCACCCTCAGATATTCGATATTTTAAGGAGAAAATACATCGCACTCACCCCTGAGGAATGGGTGCGCCAGCATTTCATCCACTATCTGGTGGAGCACAAAGGCTACCCTGCCTCACTCTTGGCAAACGAGATTCCGCTGACCATCGGCGACAAGACGCTCCGTGCCGACAGCGTACTTTACTCCCGTGAATTGCAACCCAAAATGATCATCGAATACAAGGCTCCACACATTCCCATCAGCCAAAAAGTTTTCGACCAAATCACAGCCTACAACATGCTCCTACATGTAGATTATCTCGTGGTGAGCAATGGCATGGAACACTACATTTGCAAGATGGACTATGCTGGTAAAAAATATTTATTCCTTGAAGATATTCCAAATTATGACGAATTGTTGACAATATAAAGTTCGCCATATTTTGCGAATTTCCGACCAAGTGGACGGTCGTTCTGAAATTCGCAAAATATGAGCGAGTTATTTTTTGATAAAAATATCGCTATATTTTTGCATTCTCCATATTTTACACTATCTTTGCATTCTATATATAATAAGGTATGCTGAAAAGCTACCCATCAAACAAACAACAAAGAAATGGCAAACCAAAATATTAAAATAGCAGTGGCAGGTACAGGCTATGTAGGTCTTAGCATCGCCACATTGCTTAGCCAGCATCATCAAGTGACGGCTGTGGATGTCGTACCAGAGAAAGTAGAGTTGATCAACCATCGCAGGTCTCCTATCCAGGACGACTACATCGAGAAGTACTTGACTGAAAAGGTACTCAACCTGAAGGCTACCACCGATGGCGTGGAGGCATACAAGGACGCTGACTTCATCGTCATCGCCACGCCTACCAACTACGACCCAGTGAAGAACTATTTCGACACCTCCCACGTAGAGGAAGTCATCGAACTGGTGATGAAGGTGAACCCAAATGCCATCATGGTCATCAAGAGCACCATCCCTGTAGGATATACAGAAAGCGTGCGCAAGAAATATGGCTGTGACAACATCATCTTTGCACCTGAGTTCTTGCGTGAAAGCAAGGCTTTGTATGACAACCTCTACCCTAGCCGCATCATCGTTGGTCGCCCTGAGGGAAACTTGCGTCTCGACAAGGCTGCCCACACTTTCGCAGAACTCCTGCAAGAAGGTGCTATCAAGGAAGACATCGACACCTTGTTTATGGGCTTGACCGAAGCAGAGGCTGTCAAACTCTTCGCCAACACCTACTTGGCTCTGCGTGTGAGCTACTTCAATGAGTTGGACACATACGCTGAGATGAAAGGACTCAACACCAAGGCAATCATTGATGGCGTAGGACTCGACCCTCGCATCGGCACATTCTACAACAATCCTTCCTTCGGCTACGGTGGTTATTGCTTGCCAAAGGATACCAAGCAGTTGCTCGCCAACTATGCTGATGTGCCAGAGAACTTGATTCAAGCCATCGTAGAGAGCAACCGCACCCGCAAGGACTTCATCGCCGACCGAGTGCTCAACATGGCAGGCTACTACGATTATGCCAACCAGAACAACTACAATGCAGCTGAGGAGAAGCCTTGCACCATCGGTGTCTATCGTCTCACCATGAAGAGCAACTCCGACAACTTCCGTCAGAGCAGCATCCAGGGCGTGATGAAGCGCATCAAGGCAAAAGGTGCACAGGTAATCATCTACGAGCCTACCCTGGAGGACGGCACAACCTTCTTCGGAAGTCGTGTGGTCAACCATCTCGAAGACTTCAAGAAGCAGAGCCAAGCCATCATCGCCAACCGCTACGACAAATGCTTGGACGATGTGCAGGACAAGGTTTATACACGAGACATTTTCAGAAGAGACTAAACATATAAATTAGATTATAAAAGAAATGGCAAAATTAGTAATCAATTCCTACGAGGAATTTGCTTCTCACCTTGGTGAGAAATTAGGAGAATCAGAGTGGTTGCAGGTAGATCAGGACCGCATCAACAAGTTTGCAGACGCAACCCTCGACCCACAGTGGATTCACGTTGACGTAGAGCGTGCTAAGGTGGAAAGCCCTTACCACAGCACCATCGCCCACGGCTATCTGACACTTTCCCTCCTTCCATATATGTGGCAGCAGATCATCGAGGTCAACAACCTCAAGATGATGGTCAACTATGGCATGGATGACATGAAGTTCGGTCAGCCAGTTATCACAGGTTCTCGTGTTCGCCTCGTTGCCACCTTGCATGAGATTGCCAACCTTCGTGGCATCTGCAAGACCAGCATCAAGTTTGACATCGAGATCGAGGGTCAGCGCAAGCCAGCTCTCTCTGGCATCGCTACCTTCCTGTATTATTTCAAGTAAAGCAGGGGCTGATATGGCAGCAGGAAAATGGATAGGAGGTTTCCTCGGCTTCATCACGGCGGGTCCTTTGGGAGCCTTGGCAGGTTTCGCTCTAGGCTCCTTGTTCGACCACGGCTTGGATGAAGTCAACCGAGACGGAGGAAATGACTACAACAACCGGGAATACGACGATGCTTACGCTGGGAGCCGAGGCTACGGAAGCCAGCGTGCTTACGAGGGACAGCGCAACAGCTTTATGTTCTCGCTCCTCGTGCTCTCCTCTTACATCATCACAGCGGATGGCAAGATCATGCACTCCGAGATGGAACTGGTACGTCGATTCCTTCGCCAGAACTTCGGTGAGGAAGCTAGCCAACAGGGCAACAGCATCCTCCTCAAGCTCTTCGAGCAACAGAAGCGCATCGGCATGGCTGAATATCGCACGGTGATACAAGACAGCTGTCACCAGATACGCAGCAATATGCTGTATGAACAGCGACTCCAGTTGCTCAACTTCCTCGTGATGATAGCACAAGCCGACCAAGTGGTCAGCCCTGAGGAAATAGCAGCGCTCAAGGAAGTAGCCATCCATCTCGGTCTTTCCGAGGAGGACGTAGAGCAGATGCTCAACCTCCACAGCGGAGCTTCTTCCACCAGTAGTCTTGACGATGCCTACAAGGTGCTGGGCATTCCTCCAACGGCTACGAATGACGAGGTGAAGGCTGCCTATCGCAAGATGGCACTCAAGCATCATCCCGACAAGGTGGCAGCACTGGGCGAGGATGTACGCCGAGCTGCAGAGAAAAAGTTCCAGGAAATCAATGACGCCAAGGAGAGAATCTTCAAGGCACGAGGAATGTAACAAAAAAGGCCCGCCGATTTGGCGAGCCTTTTTGTTTGGTTTATGTTCATCAGAAGTCTGCCGAGGAATTCTGAAAAGCTTATTCAGCATCCTCTGCCTTCTTCTTGCGAATAGTGCGCTTACGCTTTGGCTTCTCCTCTGCTGCAGGAGTCTCAATCTTAACACCAGCCAATTCTGGGTCAATCAAGATACGACCGCAGTACTCACAAGGGATAATCTTCTTGTGCATCTTGATATCCAACTGGCGCTGAGGTGGAATCTTGTTGAAGCAACCACCACAAGCATCACGCTGTACGTAAACGATACCCAAACCATTGCGAGCACCCTTACGAATACGCTTGAAGCTAGAGAGCAAACGAGACTCAATCTTCTTCTCCAAGTCGATAGCCTTCTCCTTCAGACGATCCTCTTCCTCACGAGTTTCCTCCATGATGTCGTCCAGTTCGGCACGCTTCTCTACGAGACCACGCTCACGATCAGCCTTCATCTCCTGAGCATGCTTCAAGTCGCCCTGCTTCTCATAGATTCTCTGCTGACCCTCACGAATCTTCTTGTTGCAGTGCTCGATTTCCAACTCCTGGAACTCGATTTCCTTGCTCAATGTATCATACTCACGGTTGTTGCTTACTGTCTCCAACTGAGAGTGATAACGCTCCAAGCTAGCCTGAGCGTCCTGAATCTCGCCCTGCTTCTGAGATACTGCTCTCTGGAACTGGTCAATATCACGCTCAATGTTCTCGATACGAGTTGCAAGACCTGCAATCTCATCTTCCAAGTCCTGAACTTCGAGAGGCAACTCACCTCTCAATGCACGCTTCTCATCGATAGCCGACAAAGTGGTTTGAAGCTGATAGAGAGTCTTCAACTTCTCTTCCACGGTCAAGTCTGTAGGATCTTTCTTTGCCATACGCTTTATATTATTTAAATAATTAATGTTTATAAATAGAGTATCGGATTGGTATTGATCTCCGAGATATAGCATTTCACTCCCGGACACTTCTCCTCAATGATACTTTGGAATATCTCGCTTGTGAACTGCTCACTCTGATAATGTCCGATGACGCAAATCTGAATCTCCTGCTCATGCCCGAAGAACTCATGATAGTGCATCTCGCCCGTGATGAAGGCATCCGCACCAGCAGCGATGGCAGCATCCAGCAAGAACGAGCCTGCGCCACCACAGAGAGCCACCTTTCGGATAGGACGGCGAAGCAACTCATTGCATTGCACACTTTCCACCCGGAAGCGGTCACGGAGCATCAAGACGAGGTCGTCGGCAGCAATGCCTTCCGAGAAACGCTCCTTCAAGTCGGAAGAAGCCTCGATAGCCTCATCAGCGATTTCACCCATCACGCCCTCGCCACCTTTCACGCCGTTCACTTCCTTTTCGCCTCCGAAGAAGCGGACATTGCGAAGTCCCAGTTTCTCAGCTATCTTGAAGTTGACACCCCCGGTAGCAGCATCCATATTGGTATGCATCGACACGATGGCAATGTCATCCTTGATGGCTTTCATCACAGTGCGCTGCACATAGTTCTCATCGCTGATTCTCGCAAGCTTACGGAAGATTAGCGGATGGTGGCTCACGATGAGATTGCAGCCCTTTCGGATAGCCTCATCGACGACAGCCTCAGTGACGTCAAGACACAACAATGCCCCTGATACTTCTACCGCCTCTGTCAATCCAACTTGCAAGCCGGCATTATCGTATCCTTCCTGCAAGGGCAGAGGCGCGTATTGTTCAAGGGCATCAACAACCTGATATATTTTCACGCTCCTTTAATATTTAAGGTAGCTCCATCTAGCAAGCATTAAAGATGCTACCGCCCGATTTTGCTAACAAATTACACTTTTAGATTGCAAAGTTAAGCATTTATCCGCTATTATGAACCTTTTCCTCTTTATGTTTAAACTTTTTTAATATTTCTATCAATACCTCTCAATATCTTTCTACTCAAACGTTTTGAGACATTCCCAATTATCACCAAACAAAAATTAATCAAAAATAGCAATTTCATCACAAGAAAATGATGTATTTGCGATTTTTTTAGTATTTTTGCACGCATAACTATAAATATTAGAACAACTAGCACATTTGACAACCATGTGCATTAAAACGTATAGCTTATGTATTCGACATTTCCTTGCGACTTCGTGCTCCCTGCAGAATGGGAACCACAGAGTGCCATCATGCTCACTTGGCCTCATGCTGACACCGACTGGAAGCAATATCTCCGACAGATTACCAATACCTATCTAGAGCTTTCTGAGATTATTACTCGCTTCGAGCACCTTCTTGTAGTTACTCCGATTGTAGAAAGTACGCACAAGATGCTGTCAGAGCGACTTTCACCTGAGCAAATGAAGCGCGTCCTCTTGTTTGAGATTGACAGCAACGATACATGGGCACGTGATCATGGACCGATAACGTTGATATCACGCAACAAGCAAAACTCTTTCATCGTCCCTATCCACTTGCTCGATTTCAAGTTTAATGGTTGGGGCGAGAAGTTCGCATGGCAGAAAGACAATGCCATCAACCTCCAACTCTATTACCAGGGTGCCTTCGACGCTGCCTTGGAAAACCATACGGGATTCGTCCTGGAAGGTGGAAGCATCGAGAGCGATGGCAAGGGAACGATTTTTACGACATCCCAATGCCTCCTCGCCCCTCACCGCAACCAACCGTTCACCAAGGATGACATCGACCGACAGCTCAAGAATTTCTTCCATGCACGCCAGGTGGAATGGCTCGACCATGGCAATCTCATCGGCGATGATACCGATGGACATATCGACACCATCGTGAGAGTAGCTCCCCACGACACCTTATTATATGTAGGTTGTGACGACCCTGAAGATGAGCAGTATGAGGACTTCCAAGCCCTCGAAAAGCAACTCCAGAAACTTTTCACCTTCGAGGGATACCCTTATCGCCTGCTCAAGCTCCCGATGCCGGATGCCATCTATGACGAGGGCGACAGACTGACAACCGACAAGAACAGTCAGGGCGACCGATTGCCTGCCACCTACGCCAACTTCCTCATTCTCAACGGAGCCGTGATTTATCCGACTTACAACCAACCTGAGAAAGACGAGGAGGCAAAGCGACAGATTCAACTTGCCTTCCCCGACCGTGAGATTATCGGCGTAGATTCGCTCACCATCATCCGTCAGCACGGAAGCATCCACTGCCTCACCATGCAACTGCCTAAGGGAGCGGTGAGAATAAATGATAAATAACAAATGATAAATCATAAATAGGGCTAGCGCCTTGAAAGCTGATTATAATAAGAAAAAGCATATCCAATGAAACTCGGAATATTACAATTACATATCACGGCAGACATTGCCGACAACAAGACTCGCCTCGCTGAAGGCATCATCGACCTTGCTCATCGTGGCGCAGAACTCATCGTTTTGCAGGAACTCCACAACACCCTCTACTTCTGTCAGGTAGAAGATGTGGAGAACTTCAATCTTGCAGAACCTATCCCTGGTCCATCCACTGATTTCTATGGCAAACTCGCCAAAGACCTCGGTGTCGTCATCGTCACTTCCCTCTTTGAACGCCGTGCCCCAGGTCTCTATCACAACACGGCAGTGGTCATCGAGAAGGATGGCACCATCGCAGGCAAGTACCGCAAGATGCACATCCCCGACGACCCAGCCTATTACGAGAAGTTTTATTTTACACCGGGCGACTTAGGATTCCATCCTATCCTGACATCCGTAGGCAAACTCGGTGTCTTGGTTTGTTGGGACCAGTGGTATCCAGAGGCAGCTCGACTCATGGCTCTCCAAGGAGCAGAAATGCTGATTTATCCTACCGCCATCGGTTACGCCACCTACGATACCGAGGAAGAACAACTGCGCCAGCGTGAGGCTTGGACCACCGTGATGCGTGGCCATGCCGTGGCAAACGGCTTGCCTGTAGTGGCTGTCAACCGAGTGGGCTTCGAGCCAGACCCAAGTGGACAGACCGATGGCATCCAGTTCTGGGGAAGCAGTTTCGTGGCAGGTCCACAGGGCGAGCTTCATTATCGTGCCAGCGACAAGGAAGAAGAGAGCCTTGTGGTGGACATCGACCTCAAGCATAGCGAGGATGTGCGCCGTTGGTGGCCATTCCTCCGTGACCGCCGCATCGAAAACTACGGCGAAATCACCAAGAGATTTATCGACTAAAATAGAATAAGGAGTCAGGATAATGCAGAATTTAGAAGTGATGGTGGTTCTTTTCATCATCGTGATTTTGGGATACGTCGCCTGCAAGTTAGGATATATGGGCGACAAGTTTGACAAGAAGTTGTCTTCCATCGTGGTTGACATCACTTGTCCGTTGTTGGTTTTATCGTCAGTGATGGGAGACGAGCTGCCCGACCGCACGCTCATCCTCCCTTTGTTGGGCGTAGGCTTCCTCACCTATATTCTATTATTGGTATTCGGTTTCTGGGTGCCACGCCTCATCACCAAGAACCATGACGACCAGGGCATGATAGGCTTTGCATTGATGTTTGCCAACGTGGGCTTCATCGGCTATCCTATCGTCTCTTCCATCTTCGGGCCGCACGCTGTCTTTTACGCAGCCTTGCTCAATATGCCCAACACCTTCTTTATCTTCACGGCAGGCGTGATGCTCATCAAGGGCGAATACAGTCTGAAGCAGTTCAACCCGAAGGTTTTGGTGAGTCCGGCGATGCTCGGCGCCTTCCTTGCCGCCATCATCGTGGCACTCGGCATCCATACGCCCGACATCATCGCCCGACCAGTAACGATGGTGGGCAACATCACCGTGCCAGCCGCCCTCATGATTATCGGTAGTTCAATGGCAAAGTTGCCTATCCGAGAAATCATCGGCAGCCCGAAGGTCTATATCACCGCATTGCTCCGCCTCACGATAGTGCCCTTGTCGATATACTTTCTTTTCAAGGCATGCGGAGTCAGCGACTTGGTGAACAACATCAATACGGTGGTCATCGCCATGCCTGTGGCAAGCTTTGGCACCATGTTCTGCCTGAAATATGGACGCAATCCATCGCTCATCACCGAGACCACGTTCATCACCACCCTAGGCTCCATCATCACCATCCCACTCATCACCCTGCTTTTTAAGTGAGCAGAGCATCTTCTTTGAAGAATTCATTAGCATAAAGAAAAAGATATAAGAGAGAAACATGAATCAGAAAGTAAATCCGCTGATAGCGATGATACCCTTGGCATCCCTAGTTGCCCTCATCATCGTTGTAGTCAACCTATTTCCAGACGATGCCCTCGCTGGAGCCTCACAAGTAGCCCTCATGATAGCCACCGCCGTATGTGTGGCACTTGGCATGGGCATTTACAAGATGAAATGGAGCATCTTCGAGGAGATGATCAAGAAGACCGTGGGCGATGCCGGCGTAAGCATCCTCATCCTGCTGCTCATCGGTATGATGTCAGCCACTTGGATGATCAGCGGTGTCGTACCTACCCTTATATATTATGGTGTGCAAATCATGTCGCCCCTCTTCTTCCTGCCTTGCGCTTGCATCATCTCCAGCATCATCTCCATCATGACGGGAACCTCCTGGACCACCATCGCCACCATCGGTATCGCCTTGATGGGCATCGGCAGTGCCCTTGGCATTCCTGCCCCATACACAGCCGGAGCCATCATCTCAGGAGCCTACTTTGGCGACAAGCTCTCCCCGATGAGTGATACCACGGTGCTTGCCTCGTCCATCTCCGGCGCCGACCTCTTTTCGCATATCCGTTACATGCTCTACACCACGGTGCCTAGCATCACCCTATCCATCCTGCTCTATCTTGTCATCGGACTCTCTTATGACGGCAAGGAGGTGGAAGTTGCTCAGTATCTCACAGGCTTGGAACACGGATTTCATATCTCCCTTTGGACACTCCTTGTCCCCGTATTCACGGGTTATCTCATCTATCGCAAGACGCCATCGCTGATTACCCTCTTGCTCTCTGCCCTCTCGGCATGTGTCTGTGCCTTGATATTACAGCCAGAAGTCTTGGTGAAGATTGCAGGTGAGACGACCGCCTCTGCCAAGAGTCTTTTCGAGGGAATCATGATTACTTGTTACACCAAGACGCAGGTGGATACAGGCTTCACCGCCATCAACGACTTGGTAGCCACACGAGGCATGGCAGGTATGCTCGATACCATCTGGCTCATCCTTTGCGCCATGTGTTTCGGCTCTTGCATGGTGGCGAGCAACATGCTCCACGCCATCACCCACGTTCTCCTGAAGAGCATCCACAGCACCGTGTCGCTCGTTTGCTCCACCGTGACATCGGGCGTATTGCTCAACTTGGTGATGGGCGACCAATTCCTCAGCATCATCATGAATGCCTCCATTTACAAGGAGGAATATGCGGCACGTGGCTATCGACCAGAGTTGCTGAGCCGTAGCACGGAAGATTCTGCCACGGTCACCTCCGTACTCGTGCCTTGGACTGCCTGCGGTATGACACAGAGCACCGTGCTTGGCATCCCGACATTGGTATATCTGCCCTTCTGCTTCTTCAACATCATCAGCCCATTGATGAGTTGCTTGGTAGCGATTCTAGGTTTCGTTCCGAAGCCTCAGAAATAGTACGAACTTGCCATACAATGGCTGATAGACGCCGGACTGGTCTATAAGGTAAACCGCATCAACACCCTGGGCATGCCCCTAAAGGTGCATGAGGATATTGGAGCCTTCAAATTATTCATGCTCGACTGTGGATTATTGGGAGCGATGAATAAAACTCCAGCTCCTCTATTGCTCTTGCCCAACAACGAAAATACCAACAAGGGAGATTTCACAGAGAACTTCGTTTGCAGCCAAATGCAAACATTGCGCAATGTCTCCATCAACTACTACAGCAAAGAAAACAGTCAACTGGAATTGGATTTCGTCATCCAACTTGGCACTCACATCTATCCTATAGAAGTAAAAGCAGAGGAGAACTTGCAAGCCAAGTCGCTCAAAACCACTCTCGCCAACAATCCTACCCTCGTAGGCCTCCGTTTCTCCATGAGCGATTATCGAGAGCAAGATCGCCTCACGAATGTTCCTCTCTATGGTATCAATGCATATTTGGAGACGAAAAAGGACATTTAGAAGCAAATAATTTACCTCAGTTCGTTATCCCGAACTGAGGTACTTAATGAGCAATGGTTATGTCGCCGATGACTTTATCTTAGAAATGCAAGGAAGAAGCTAAACTCATTTTGCATTTTATGACAGTTGCATTTTTTTGCAACTGCCGTGTTTGCCATCTAGCATCACTAGCAATATCAACGAACTACAAAACAAGCAACTATTTCCATTTTGGAAATAGTTCGTCACGCCAATCCTTCCCTATATCCAGCACTTCCTCGGCCGTAGCAAACAGCGGCTCGCCAGGCGCATAACTGCCAAACTTATCCAAGTGCTTACTCTTCAATATTTGAAAAAGGAAAGATATCACCATTATTGTATTTACCTATGTGCGACCAACCGCTTTTCAAAGGATGATATTGGTTCAAATCCAAACACAGTTTTAACTGTCCGTCTCTCAAACTAAGACTAGCATTTCTCACCTCATAATATCCTTCAGCCATACCTTCCACCATTTCCATGAGATAGTTAATCGCCTCTATCTTTAAAGAACTACCACCTTCCAATGACACAGGAACATAACGAGAAGTTAAATCATGGTTCAGGCATTTTAGATCATATTCATAATCAAAGCGTTCATAGTTCAAAGCAATCACATTACCCTTGTTCTCCTCCTCATATACCAATCCTTTCTGTGGAATAGAATCTTTCACATGCTCATACACGCTATCTTCCAACAAGATTTCTCGAAGATGCTTCTCCAACAAATCACATTGAATGATTTCGTTCTCATCTTCTTTTGAAGCAGGCAGCAAAGGAAACGCACCAATATTCACTTTTTTGATGCTCTGATAGAAATACCTATTCAGAATCTCGTCACCTTCCACCCTACCAGGAAACAAGATATAACCACCGATTATCTCCTTGGCACGAGGGCGATTCTCTGCCTTCATTGCATAATAAATGGCATCACGATAGCGATGCATCTGATTGATGGCATCTGGCAATGGATAATCTGCTACATCAATGGTAACCCCATCATCCAAATCTCCATCTTTCACATCATCCTGTACACGATACTTCGCATCATAAAGATAAGTCAAGACAAAGCCATTTCTCTTCTTGACCGTAACCACGATATCAGGGCGTTGCTCTGTCGTTGAAGTATTGAATCTCGCCGTCTTTCTATTATATGTATGCTGATACTCCAAGCGAACCACATCACCATTCAATACATTGTCAAACTCCACCTTATGTGTCATTCCACTTTTTACGATGGTATTCAGCATTTCGCTCTTATCTTCCCTCACATGCTCATTTGGCTTCGACAAATCCAATTCTAAAACTTTAGCTATCAAACGTTTCATCACCAAATAGCACCATATTTCATAGAGTTCCCAAATCTTTTTCGTGCCAATATCCGTCTTTCCATCAACTAAGTCAAGAGAATTCTTCAGCATCAGCCAAGCCTTATATACCTTACTATATCCCATACGTTGTTGCAAGATGGCACTTTCCTGGCGAAAGCCCTCAAACTCTCCTACTTTTCTGAAAAAAGCAGAACCCTCCAAGCGTTTGAACAAGACATCATATTCTTCCAAAGATTTACGTTCTTCCTCATCCATATCAGAAGACAATGCACTCAACTCGCCAAATACCTCACGGAATTTCTTTCCCAATACATGCAAGGAATATTTCACAAAGCGGTTCTCACGAGTGTTGACTGTATTTTCCGTTTGCTCATATCTGAAATAATGCATCTCAGCATCTTGCCCCATATTCTTGTAGCGTTCTTCTTCCTGCTGGCTCCATCTGCGTATTCTGTCAGGACGAGCATGGTATGTCTTCCGAATCGGTTTATTGTTAGGTCTTGACATCACAAACCTAACATTCTTGAAGTAATCCTCCACAACACTCTTAAAGATACTGAGCCAAATGATATGGTTGTTTTTCTCAGTACGTTGCAAGGCAAAGCTACTGAAAGTCAAGGTAAGATAATCAAAGACATAGTTTTCGTATTCTTGGTTGACAAGAGCCATGATTTGCTGCAAGTCATTTTTTGTATCCAGCTTAGGCGATGCCACATACAGCTCCATTTGCTCATGATGCAACATCTCTTCGGCATCCCAATAGTCAAAAGCAAAAGAAAACTTACCTGGAGAATTCAAGAAGTCAATATCTCCCACGAGTATTCCGGAGTCATCACCATTGGGATAAAACTTGAAGTTCTCACCAACCCCTTTCAACTGATGGCGAACACGAGGCGCATGCTTTTCTGTGGATGCATCCAAGCCATGCTTGAACTCGACAGCAAATTGATATTTGCATGTTTCGAAGAGCACAGGCCAAAGCTGAGGCCATTCTGTTCTCAGCACAGCCTCTTCATTTTGCATAACAAGTTCTTTCTTATCTGCATCCTGCTTTCTTAGCCACAAAGTTCCTTCTCTACTTGAAGAATACTCACAATAGGTCAGTGCGCCATTTTTCACACGTCGCACAAACCTATCCCAAGCATAATCAATAGAAGCCGTACTAATCGTAACCTGATAATCAGAGCATTCAAACTTCAATACATCCATATCATCACCTTAATTCCAGAAACTAGTAAAGCCACTATGGTCTTTTCCAAAGCGTTTTATCATGAATTCTATCTTCTCTGAACTTTGTTTCCACTCCATTCTTTCGGCACGATCGCCCAACTTCACTAGACATTTGTCACACTTCTCGAAATCACCCTCAATACGAGGAAGAACTTTCTGCATCAAAATATCATCAAAGATAGTATTCAAGTCGGTATTGACCTCAACTCCATCCTTCTTCTCCTCTTCTCCCATCAACTCCACGATTTTCTGCTTTGCACGATAGAGCAAGATCGTCTCGTTCAGGATTCGATAACTTATCTTGAATGGAGTTCCCTCCAAATTAGAATTGACACTATTGATGAAGCCGATAATTCTATTTTTCTCTTCGTCAGAAAGCGTAAAACGCCCATCTTCCATCATTTCCGTGGCACGTACCTCATCACTGATAAACAAATCACCTTTACGATAATTCTTCACATAACCAAGAGTTACATCGGAATCAAAATAAGATGAATCGAACGTTCCAACTATTGTTTCAAAGGTCATGGCTCTGTCTATCACCTTTCGAGAGAAAGAATTTGTGGTATCATCCATGTTGACCGTACCTATAATGATAACGTTCTGCGGAATGGTTAGACCATCACGTTTCAGTTCCTCTACCAACCAGCTCTGCTCGAAGAATTCTGACTCATCACTATCCGACTCCTTTACTTTGGCTGTAAACTCCGTAATATCCTTCACCTCATTGATAGGTTTCAAACCTATCTTTAAGAAGATATCAAAGTCATCGGCATAATCCTTATCATTGAAAACACTTGCTGGTACGATTGCATCTGTAACGATAGCGCCATCCTTCTTTCGTTTTCTTGACTCTATGACACTAAGGAAATCAGCGAAATATTCCTCAACTGGCGCAAGGTTCATTTCATCCAAACATACAAAGAATGGCACATTCGGATGTAACTTCGCCTTTACAAGGAAACGCATAAAGTCGGTAACGTAATAGTTACGATTGACTGAAGAGCGGAAGCCTGTGATGTCTGTCGCATCATGCCAATTAGGTTTTACGCTAACTAGCAGATAATTACCTGGCGAGGTTTCCGATGTATTCAACACACCATCACAAGGGCAAGTTGTAAAAGCCAATCTCTTGACAAGCAAGCTCTTACCTGTACCTGAGAAACCTCCCAAAATGAGGAAAGGTTTTGTCTTGATAGCTGCCATATAAGCATACTCACGACTATCCAGTTCGGTTGTTTCTGACGTTGGCTCTATAGGAGTGGAAAGAATATCCGTATGGTCAGCTACTTCCACATCTTCTATTTGTGGAAGATTACGCATTTGATGTTCCAAATCCTTAACATCACTTCCAATTAGAGCCTTAAAATGCAATTCTTCTTGACCAGCTATATCTATGTCATAAATCACCCATGGAGTTTCTTTAGACAGATGCAAACACTTTATTGCCTCTCTAAAAAAATCTTCATTAGAAATTGCACCATATTTTAATTTTGGGGTATATTTAATCTGCAATCGTCCTTTATGTGCTTCCGCCTTGTCACGAATTATCGTCATAACAAAAGATGCAGGAATCTGTATGCCATTAATAAAAACTTTATCAAAGACAGAAACTAACATTGGTTCTGAGGTAGCTTCATCAAAACCTGTATTACCATAATATATACGTGACCCCTTTCCTATTGGCAAAGAGAAATCATGAGTATTTAGCGTAACACATTTATGCATCATACCAATAACAATATTCGAAGCTACATCTTTTTTAATAAGATGGACTTTCTTTGTATCTTGGTTGACTATAGCAGTCCCCCACGAAGGGCAACCTGGGCAATTAAAAGCCAATGAAAAATCATCTATTCTCATAACACCAAATTAATCTATTAATGATAACCATTGCTCCTTTCTATCAGAAGAATCATGGTAAGTTTCACTATACTCCTTATTTACAATAACAGCCTTAAAATGCAATTCATCTTGATTTATTACATTCATTTCATAAATAAACCAACATGACTCCCAATTTAAGCCTAATCGCTTACGTGCAATTCGAAAGAATTCTGCATTGGAAATTCGTTTCCCTGCAAAATTATAAGTAATTTTATCTGAATACTTGATAGACTTTCTTCCCGTATGGCTTGCACTCAATTCCTTTATCAGAACCATAATAAAAGGATAATCTATAGCTATACCATTTATATAAACCTTTCTAAAAACAGAAGCAAGGTGACACTCCTCAAAATTAGTAGCATAATCAACATGTCCACCCTTTCCTAAAGGCAGCATCACATGATGTAAGTTCACCGAATTATACAGCATACCAACAAGGATTTCCTCGCATCCTTCCACAGTAAACTTATAGGCAGGTTTCGATTGCCCTAGTTCTGTTCCCCAAGAAGGAGTTCCACCACCTTTCTCGATAATGGAACCAAAAGCTAAAGTACTCAGATTTAACTTCATAATTGCTTAAATATATGTGTTAATAATCTACCTACCAAATTCACATCCCAACCATTACCTGCACGTTTCGACAATTGCGTATAAGATTGCCCATCAAAGTCTATCTCACAAGTTTTTAAATCTCTGGAAATTCTAAATCCCATTAATCTAAATTGTTCATAAACTGACATTTTGCGGACTACTTCCTTACCCTCTTTAGGTACTTCTACAACTCTCAAACTATTATGTTCTGGCTGTGTTATTGTAATACAAAAGCCATCAAACTTAATTTTTTTGTTGTAAACATCAAAACACAATGGAGATTCTACAGCAAATGATTCTATATGATGCTTTTCTTTTAGGTGCTCTATCTGTGCCTCACTTAAATACAACTTTTTATCAGGGTTGTAGTCCAAGAAATCTGCCATTTTAAGGTTTGACTCTACCTTGTCAGGAACCATGCTGAAATTTTCCGGTAAACCACCCAAACGAGCAAACATCCAAAGACGTTCACGATTTTGAGGAATTCCATAATCCTTAGAATTAAGCACAGCCTTTGCCAAAGGATTTTCCCCATATCCCATTTCTGTCAAATCTTTTATTAACTGATCATGTATAGGTTGAAACTTTCCATGCGTAAAACCTTTCACATTCTCCAAGAATAGGTATTTAGGCTTTTTTACCTTACAAATACGTATTATATGTCCTAACATTCCACCACGTCCATAAGGATCATCAACTCCCATTTGCATTCCTGCAGACGAGAATGGCTGACATGGGAAACCTCCCATAAACATATCAAAATCAGGCAACTCATCAGGATCTATCTTTGTAATATCTCCCCAATTCTTTAATGGATTACCTTTTTTATCTTTATGATTTGCATCAAATAAGGCAGCTGCGTATTTGTCAAATTCAGAATATCCAACAACTTCATAATTTATTCCTGGAATATTCTCCTTCAAACGCTTCAAACCATATGAAGCACCACCATATCCTGCAAAGCCCTCAAATACTTTTAATTTCATTGTTATCTATAATTATGCCACATGGTGGCGAAATTTTTCAAAATGTTGTGCCAGCAAATCTCTATCTGGAGAGAATCTCCTCGGCAATATTATTTTTCTACCATTCAAACTGGTTATATATTCCTTGACCTTTTCATCGACATCAGCCATTCTTTTTCCAAAGAATTCTTCTGAAACGACAATATCATAGTCAGGAGATATACCTATCAGATTCTCGTCATAAGCTTTATGAAACAAAGGGTTTAGGCAAAGACCATTTTCGGGGTTAGTCCTATTTTTCTCATCTTTACTCCAATCAACAATGTGACTTGCCTGGAGAAGTGACGGATTATTAATACCTGTAACACAACATTGCAGATTGTAAGAAGCCAAGACTGTCCGACGGAAGAAATCCTGATTAATTCTTCGCTTAATTTCTTGAAGCCTTTCCGTACCTTTTGGAAGGTTATTTAAGTCAATTTCTAATGAATCTTCCAACTTACGATTTTTAAATTTTGCAAGTAGTACTTCGGCATCAAAAGTAAGCTGTTCCCAATTACCATAGTATTTGTCCCATACTATACCATCTAACTTACTTGTATGAGCAAGCCCCATAACACCTCGTTGTTTCATTTTAGGATCAAAACTTGCAAGATTACCAACCTTTCTCACAACAGCTGCTGCACTTCGACCAATTAACTTACCCAACTGCTGGACAAAATCTTTTGATGCAGAAAACTGTCCAAAAGGCTTACGGCAATACTCATAAAGTACCACCGTTATTTGCTCTTCTGTCCAATAATTATCTGCCGCCATTACTTCATATCATTAAATAGTTCATTGTTGTTTTGGATTTCCTCACGAGTATATTTTCTAGAAATAGTTTCTATTCTCTTCTCTAGTTCATATTTGAAATAACTTCTATCCATATACTCCAAACGCTTTGTCCCACCGATAAAGCTGAACAACTTGCGAATGTACTGTGCTCGCATATTCATTCCATCTTCCAACAAATAAGAATGCTCTTTCAAGAATTCTAATATTCCAATCATTGCTTCTCGATGTCTAATTAAAGACAAGGGACCGAAACTATTAGTTCTTAATTCTTGATTTTTAAAAAGAATCTCAGTCAACTCAAAAGGATTTTCTCGTTGATTATCTACTGAAAGATAAACACTCCACCAAGCACTTGGCAATGCCATACGAAATACACTAACTTCATTTTCAAACCAGTGATTTACGATATACTTCTCTGTAATATCGTCTTTCATCACATCTGCATGGCGTTTCTGCACATACGGAAATAAATCCACATGAGCCAAATACACCCACAAGTCTGGCAATGAAGCCAACAAAGGTGTCACTGTATCGTAAGCCTTATACAACTCCACCGCAGTCGTAAAATCATCCTCTGGGTCTAATCTATCAAGCAGACCATCTGGCTTATATACATTTGCCAAAGACTTCACCTTCGAAGGATCAAAAGGAAAGGCTTCTCCTTGATAATCAGAAACATGAATATTGCGACGCAATTCTTCCATGTATGACTTTTTAAAAACTTTCTGTAATTCCATCGTCAATCCTCCTGTTCTTCGTTTTGAGCATTTGCTATTTTCTCCAAACTATCAAGCATTCGCTTGTATGGGCCTTGCAACAACATATCCGCAGCCTTATATACCAAAGACATGTCATTTTTCAATTCACTTGTCAAGACATGCAGTTCTGCTAACCTTAGCTGTAAACTATCTGCCCACAATTTTCCGGATTCTTGGTATTCACTCAAATTACTTAAGGCATAAACCAAAGCGTTATGAACCAAAGAAGAATGGATAACTTCCGGAAAACTATTACCAATTCGTTGATACTGCACGAACAAGTCGTGTGGCAATTCTATGAGAATTCTATCGTCATTTAGATTGAACCAAGTCTTGTCGATACCATCACCTGCCTCAACGATTTGCATAAATGAGCCTGCAGCATATAGCTTATCAAACTTCACATTGGTATTCCACCATGCCAGAGGAAAGACAGCAAGCATGTCTCCTATTTCCAAATCGAAAGTAAAGCCATGATAATCTTCATTGAAATCATCATTACTATAGTTTGGTATAGACTGACATGTCGCTATAAAGCACTGAAACTCTATACGGCCATTTACTTCCGTTCTTCCCAACGTGATGTCAAAATGAGGAGTAGAAGACTTATAACAACGGCGCAGGAATGTTCCTCTGCATGTTACCTCACAAGCATATTCTGCCTTTCCCTCATTCACCAATTGGGCAATATCCTTATTACCTTGCTTAAGATCAATGCCAAATTGATACTCTGTTGCTGTTTTTACAGGATCTGACATTTGGATGCAATCATCACCCAAAAGCGGATAAACATCATCATAGATGCCTAAAACAGGATAAGGTAGTGATACATTTTTATATTTCATACAATTCCTCCGCTGATAATTTAATGGCATGTTTCATGTTGTCTGAAAATCTCACCTTCAAGCGTAGTCGCCCTTCAGTAAGGTGGACATCACGGACTATATTGCCACTGACATTTCCTACATTTGATTCAACCACTTGCAGTTCCTCATCACTTTCTTCTCCTACAGCAAAGAAGTGAAGACGAACATTACCTATTTCATTTGATGGATGCAATACCACATAATGGAATATCTTGCCACCTTCTACCTGAGAGAAAGTTCGGTAAGGTATGCTTATCGGGGAGGCAAACAAGCCATGCTCGCCATTTTCATCTTCTGTACGTGAATCTGTTGCATTTCCTGGCTTTTGGATACCTTTTGCCTTAGGTTTCTTTTCAGCCTCACCATGTCCAGAAAGCAAATTTCCACCAGAAGTATTGGTGGCATTGGTTACTTTATTGATCAGTACATGCCCTGTCGATGGTGGAGTTGCTTTTGGCTGTATCGTTGGATTATCCTCTGTATGAGGAATATCAGTTGTGTAGGAAGAGCCTTCTTCCTGAAAATCACCTGTCGGTTTTCCATCCACACTTTCAGGTGTTTCATCAACTTCTAAATCGTCATCATCGAAAGATGTCGGTATGTATAGGAAATCCTCCAAACCTTTGATATCTATTGCGATTTTGTCTTTCAAAGAAAAAGTCTTGTTCAAGCATTCATTGATGAATTCGTCAATTTCTCGCATGGCAACACGTCCCATTCCATTGGTACGTCCACCAATTCGCCAATTGGAAATTTTCCATTCATTATGAGCAGGATTCTCCATATTGCGAAGAATATCATTGCCTTTTTCACTATCGCAATAAAAGACACCATACATACCATAATTGGTCTTATTTTTCTGAGAATAGACTAACATTTGTGGAGCACGCAAATAGGCTATCTTGTCAACAGCTCCCTTGCATTTGAATACATAAAAACAAACGTGCCCCAACAATGGAAGTTCTGCTTCAAACTTCTGATACTTCTTAGAAGAATTAGCAAATCGAACAGCATCAAAATAAGGACGTGGGTTATAGTATCCTGCCTTGCGAGTATTGTCTTCCAATGTTTCAAAATGCTGCTCCATCAAGTTTGCAATGGTGTCTTTGGTTATCTTGACTTCATCATCCACATTGACTTCAAGTTTGCCATACCATATTGCCATCCAAAAGTTTCTGAGCACAGCCTCTATCATCTCCTTGATAGCCTCATCTTTATATTCCATCTTGAAGCCAAGAATATTAATATCTGTACCAGAATCTGCTCTTCTAAATTGTGCTGGAATGTCTGCCTCATCAGCAATAGGCTTTCCATCTTGGTCGTCATAATAACCATAAGCCACCTTCTTTTTGCCTTGGCAAGTATGAGTACAAAGCGAAGTAGCTCCCTCAAAATACTTGTCACCCTTTGCAGTACAAGTACTCACAATGATAGTGCTGATTGGAGACAGCAAATAATAAGCAGCTTTTCCAAAGCCGAATGAACCACCTGCAGAAGTATCATCCTTTGCACTTACTCCTGCCGAACGAACAAAAGCATAAAAAGGGCTGTCAGTTTTGCCTTCTTCATATGACATACCTTTAGTATTATAATCACTTACTCGGATATATCCCAGATGATCGTTGTAGGCATTATCATTAAAGAGTTTCAGCATCGGCTCGTATATAGCCTTAGCGTTTGGATTATTAGGATAATATTCCAAGCAGCCTTTTATATGCTTCTTCAATTCAAAGAATTCAGGATAATCATTGCCTTTCATTTTTCTGAAAGTAAAGGCTACTTGTACTGGTTCGGACTTGTCAAGTACGGCATCCAAAGAATTTTGAATACTCTCCCTGACAAGTGCAGCATAAGGATGATTTTTGAAACTTTGCTCCATCGCATTATTGGGACCCACCTCCTGTACATTCGGTTGGTCCGCAAAATACCACTTGCAATCTTTTTCTCTTCCTGCCATTGTGATTTTCAGTTAATCAGGCTCAAACGAGACCTTATATCAATTAAACTTTTAGATTATTTTAATGCTTCTCCTTCATTTTTGCGCAGAATATCCCTATCGACTTCGGCGATGAAATCGACAAACGAGATATTTAATACTTGGCAAATATGATGAAGTTCGATGATATCAAGGCGGCGTTCACAAGTTTCAACTTTGCTTATAAACGCCTGATTAACTTTCAGAAGTTCAGCGAGTTGAGCCTGTGTTACCCCCCCCCAATTCACGCTTGCTACGCAAGCGACCAATCACTTGGTGATATAAATGTGAATGTATGGTCTTGTCCATTTTCTTTTTATTTTTAGACTGCAAATATATATTCTAATATTGAATATACCAAAATGGAATATGGAACTATTACGCTTATACCATTTTTGAAATATTTCATAAAAAACAAAGCATATATGATGCAAATATATCAAAATGAGAAATAGTTTATTATATTTTCGCATTTTTTCTGCTATTTATTTGGCAATTAGAAAATAAAAGCGGATTCTCTTGTGGAGACAAGGATATTGATGAGTTTTTCACCAAGGAAATACCGAACCCTAAAAGACGTTCGTTATATCCCGCTGTTCTTGTAGGACAACTAGGTATCAATCATCCTTTCCAAGGCAAGTATATTGGCAATGAGGCTCTTGATTTTATCAAAGCTTGGTTTATTGATCCCATGAACAAAACTGGTTGTCGCTATATTATTGTAGATGCAATCAACCATCCCAAAGTTATAGATTTCTACAAACGCAATGGATTCAGCTTACTCTTTGATACCGATGAAGACGAATGGCTTTCTTTGCATGGTTCACAATCGATCAATGAAGATGGTAGTATTCCTAAAATCCGCACTAGGCTTATGTATTTCAATCTTATGGTGCTCAAAAAAATGAACATTCTAAAAAAAAATAAAGGGGGCATAACGACTCCCTTTATATTCTAAAATAGAATATTTTTCTTCCTTTTTCTTGGTCCTTTCAAATTAATGTCTTACCTTTGTGCGCAATAACTAATAAGCTACAAGATATGAAACTACATGAAGGGGTATATGAAAATCTGATCAATGGCCAACTCGCCTACGACATGAAACAAACGGAAAAGGAAGGATTGGTTTGCAAAACTGAGCAAATCGACTCTGCTGAATCCGCCAAGATACTTGCCGATTTCTTAGCTGATGCCATCCGCAAGAAATTGGAAGACAAGGATATTGCCACCGAGGAAAAAATCAACTTTGTAAACGACATCCTTGATTCCACAGACATTGACGGCAACGAAAAACTGATTGCCCCACGATTACTTTCTGCCGTTATCAACCAACAGAAAAATGAAGAATTGAAAGCGACTAAGAAAGACATCATCAAACCACTGTCTGGTTTCCGTGTCAGCAATCTTTTCACTGGTGGTCAAGGCGGTGTGGCTCTTGGCGAGGAAATCATTCGAGACATCGCCTCTGCCGATCATATCTCTATCATCGTATCCTTCCTGCGTCTCTCTGGCATCCGAATGATACTCGATGAACTACGGAAGTTCTGTAGCGTTCAAGGACATACCCTGCGCATTATCACGACAACCTATTGTGGCATTACAGAAGCCAAAGCTGTAGAACAACTATCAGAATTACCCAACACAGAAATACACATATCTTACAATACACAAATAGAACGCTTGCATGCTAAGTCATATATTTTCGAAAGAAACTCTGGCTTCAGTACCGCTTACATCGGTTCTTCCAACCTTTCCCGTTCCGCCCAAACCGACGGATTGGAATGGAATATCCGTGTAACCCATGTAGAAAACCCTCACATAATCAAGTCTGCTCTTGCTACTTTCGAGATGTATTGGAATAGTGACAACTTTGAGGATTTTCGCATCGGCGGCATCGAGAAATTCAACCGAGAACTTGCCATACAGAAAAATCCTTATGGAAAAGCTAACACAGACATCTTCCAAAGATTCCAATTGCTGCCCCATCAGAAGATGATTCTTGACAAACTTCAGGTTGAGCGAGAAGAAAATGGATTATACAGAAACCTCGTAGTCGCAGCCACAGGTACAGGAAAGACTGTCATTTCCGCCTTTGACTATAAGCGATTTCGTGATGAGCAACCTGGCAAGAAGAACAAATTGCTTTTTGTAGCTCATCAAGAAGAAATCTTAAAGCAATCACTCCACACCTTCAGAAGCGTCTTGGGAGATGCCAACTTTGGAGAGCTATGGGTGGGGAACTACCGACCAAATGACGATTTAGAGCATCTGTTTGTCTCTGTAAGCACACTCAACAACCAGATAGAAATCTTCAAGACTTTAGGTGCAGATTACTACGACTTCGTCATCATAGACGAAGCCCACCATGCCGCAGCCATGAGTTATCGCATCATCGTCAACTTTTTCAAGCCCCAGATTCTATTAGGTCTTACCGCAACTCCAGAGCGAATGGATGAAGTAAGTTTGTTGCCAGACTTCGGAGGAAAGATCAGCGCAGAAATCAGACTGCCACAAGCCCTTGACGAAGGATTGCTGACACCTTTTCAATATCTCTGTATATCAGACAGCACCGACATTTCTGGCAACGAACTTTGGGCAAATGGTAAATATATCACCTCTAAACTAAGTGACAAACTTTGCAACGAGGAGCGAGTTGGTCTTATCATCAAGAAACTACAAGAATATCTTCCCGATGAGACCCAGTGTCATGCACTCTGCTTCTGCTCAGACAAGAAACACGCAGACTATATGGCATTCCAATTCAGAAAAGCCGGACTTAAAGCTGCCAGTCTTACCTCGGAAACGCCAAACGACCAACGTGTACAACTGAACAAGGACTTAGCGCAAGGGAAAATCAACTATCTTTGTGTTGTAGATATATTCAATGAAGGTGTCGATATACCTGAGGTTGACACGACTCTTTTCCTGCGCCCTACCGAGAGTCTCACCATATTCCTACAGCAATTGGGACGTGGACTGCGTTTGAGTGCGGGCAAAGATTACCTCACCGTGCTCGACTTCGTGGCACAAGTCAATAAGCAATATGACTTTGCCAGTCGTTTCCGTGCCCTCTGTGTGAGAAAGGACAAAAGCATCGCCGACCAAGTGGCTCAAGGTTTTACTTTACTGCCTCATGGTTGTTCTATCTACATGGAGAGAAAAGCCAAGAATTATGTGCTCAACAATATCAAGAGTGCCATTTACAACAACAAACGCTTGGTCAAAGAACTGATGTCGTACGGAACCACCCCTACTCTATCTCAGTTCATAGAGAACAATGGGCAGGATGTCCGCTTGCTCTACAAAGGAAATAATTGTTGGACAACGTTGAAACGAGAGGCTGGCAAATGCCAAAAGTTTGAAGATGACGAGATGACCAAACGTCTCGCCAAAGGCATGGGCAATTTGGTACACATCAATACCATCTCACTGATTAGGTTCATACAGTTCTTTTTGGCAAATAAGTGTGATGCGAATTACCTCAAAGCAAGCAACAAGTACGAGGCTTCACTCATTTCTCGTTTTTCCACCATACTCTATTATGCCCTATTCCAAGAGAAATTATCCAAGTTGGGCTTCGCTGACATCGAATCTGCTCTAAAACTTTTAGAAAGATATCCTCTTTTCAAACAGGAGATTGCAGAATTGATGGATTATCTGAAAGCAAACTTGGAGTTCAAGACTTATCAAATGGGTGATGGATACCCTGAGGGTTTGGAGTTATATGGATGCTATTCACGTGAAGAAATCTTCGCTCTTTTTGACAGACAAACTGGTGAAAAGAAAATGCAAGGAGTGGCATCTGGTGCCTTCAACATTGACGAATTGAATACAGAGTTGTTCTTTGTCACACTCAACAAGTCTGACAAAGATTTCTCACCTACCACACAATACAATGATTATTTCATCAGCGAGAACCGCTTCCATTGGCAATCCCAAAACACGATGTCACATAGCAATGCCGGAGAGCGATATGTGAATCAAAACAAGAATGGGCGCCGTTTCATTCTTTTTGTCAGGGAAGACAAAAAAGATGGTTTTGGCAATACCAGCCCTTATTATTGCATGGGATTGGTTGATTACATTTCTTCTCATGGCGATTTTCCGATGAATATAGAGTGGAAGATGGAAAAGCCAGCATTGGCTAAGTTCATCAAGGCAGTATAAGGATTCCCCCAAAAATAGAGGTAGAAAGTGTTCTGATTGTCCCACTTTCTACCTTATTTTTATAAATAAGCCTAGGCTTACATACATATAAATACTAAAAATAAACGGATACAGCATAAAGAGGAATATTGGTCATCCATTCTTGCTCACGATAATCGGACATGGAAAAACGGATGCCATGCATTCCTGGATGGGAAGACACAAAAGAAGCAAGCGACTTGGAACGCAAATTTTCCTCAGCCTTCGCTTCTATCGGCACGATCTCTGTACCATGCTGAATCAAAAAATCTAACTCCAACTTATTGCCACTACTATAATAAAATACAGAATTGCGCCTTGATGCCACAAGTTGACTCATAACATAATTCTCCGTGAAAGCCCCTTTCGCCTCTTCCATGCCATTGGCGGCAACCAAAAGACTCTCTGGTGCCGTCTCACTCATTGCGCCCAACAAACCGCAATCGAGCAAAAACAACTTGAAACTATTGATGTTCACATAATATTTCAACGACATTTTGGCTTCCTTAACCAACTCTGACTTATATACCAATCCTGCGCCCATCAACCATTGAATTGCCACTTCAAAATCCTTGGCACGGCCTCCCTTTTTAGCTACTCCATACATAAACTTCTTGTTTTCCTTCGCCAACTGAGAAGGCATTGACTGCCACACCATATTGATACGATTAGACTCTGAAGTCGGCACATGCTTTGAAATATCCTTCTGATAGGTATAAAGAATTTCATATTGTACATCTCTCACCTGATTAGGGTCATTGGTCTTCAGAAAACGTTTTACCGCCTCTGGCATACCACCCACAAAATAGTATTCTCTCAATATCTTGATATACTCTCCTCGCAACAACTTAATGGTCTTCCAATCCTTGCTTTTCAGAATGTCACACATTTGCTCTTTTCCTTTCGCCAACAGGAACTCATCATAAGTCATCGGATACATATGCAGCACATCCACCTTGCCCACCGGAACGGATTCTCCTTGACGCATGGTTATCCCCAGCAAAGAGCCAGCAACAGCTACATGATATTCTGGAGCATCCTCACAAAAATATTTCAAGACAGATAGTCCACGTTTTACCTACTGTATCTCATCCAAGATAATCAATGTTTTGCCTGGTACAATAGTTTGCCCCGTTATGGCAGCTATTGCCATAACGATTCGTTTGATGTCGTAATCCTCCACGAAAAGTGTTTTAGCCATTGCCTCTTTATCACAATTGACATAAGCTACATTGGAATATTCTGCCTTACCAAACTCCTTCAATATGTAGGTTTTTCCTACTTGGCGTGCTCCCGCTAATATCAAAGGTTTACGAAACTCACTATTTTTCCAAGCCTTCAGCTTTTCTATGATATTTCTATACATAATCAATTATCTATGAACATATTACATCGTTCTTTCGAGTGCAAAGATACACTTTTTCACCCGAACTTTTCTAAGAATTACATTTTTCCACCCGAACTTTTCACCAATTTCAACACTTTTCCACCCGAACTTTAGAATTTCTCCTCCAAGAAAGCAGGCAAATGACCAGCATAATAGAGCGGTATATTATATAAGGTGAAAGAATCGCCATTCTGCTTTGTGATGACATCCGAAGTCATTGGACCATTCCAAAGGCGCAAGGCTACCTCTTCCTTCGACTCCTCCATGAAAAGATGCAAAGACTTTAACTTAGAGTTGCCACCAGTCTTCACCTCTATCGGTAAGAGATGAGCCTTATAGCGTATCAAGAAATCCACCTCTGCCTGGGAATTCTTGGCATCTCGTACCCAAAACATTCGCTTCTCGCCAAAGTTGACTGTTGCACCCAACAACTCCTGAGCCACAACATGCTCTGCTATATCACCATTCCACAATTCATCACTGTCCGCACTAAACAACAAATCCTCTTGCATACCAGCTACATAGTTCACCAAGCCCGTGTCCAGCCACAACAACTTAGGACTCTTCTTCAAGTCTGGCAATATCGGGAAGGAAGCGGTCGTTTGGGGATAAACCAACTCCAACAATAGCGTCTTCTCTAAAGTTCTGAAAGCATTGCTCACATCTGCCGACTTGAAACTGCTACTCGTAAACTTGGCAAACTGAATGCGATGCCCAGCAAAAGTCCAGCCATAATTCAATATATAACGAATCGCATCCTGCTCCCTCGGCTTGCTTGCATATTTCTCCACATCATCTCGATAACCAGACAACAAGGAATTGAATACACCATTCAATCTTACGAAATCTTGATGCTGGGCATAGTTGGCAACAGCCTCAGGCAAGCCACCTACAATCATAAATTTCTTAAACAAGTCTAAGGTATAGGTATGCAACGACTGGGGAACTTGAAGTTTAGCCACACTCTCTGCCAAATCTTCCATTCCCATCGCCATCAAGAACTCCTCAAACGTACAAGGATGCAATGCCATATATTCCACCCTTCCCACCGGGAAAGAGATATGCCTTCCCATCAAGCTCTCCAGCAGCGAACCTGCTGCTATCACATACAAGTCTGGTCGCTTCTCATAAAAATAGCGCAATGTTTGTACCGCCTTTGGTTCATTCTGAATTTCATCTATGAAAATCAAGGTACGCTTGTGAGTGTCTTGCTTTTCTTTTGCCTTAAAATAAATACCAGCCAGCAAGTCTTCGAAAGAATAATCCGCAGCAAACAGTTCTGCTGTTTCCTTCTCTTCTAAGTTGAGATAGATGTAAGTGTCAAACTCTTTGGCGAAAAGTTCCACCAAAGTAGTTTTGCCCACTTGTCGTGCGCCACGCAAGACCAATGGCTTGCGCTCTTCCTTCTCCGCCCATTGGCGTAAATATCGTATTGCTGTTCTCTTAAACATATCCAGTGTTTTTTATTAAAGATGCCGCAAAGTTACAAAATATTTTTCAAATCCAAAGTAAAATCCTTATATTTTTCATTCATTTCCAAACATAAAATCACCAAAATCCTAAGCATTTCCAAACATAAAAATCGTCAAAAAGCGAAGCATTTCCAACGTAACTGTCCTTAGGTTTGCATCCCTTTGTTCTCAGCTTTACTCCCCATCAAGCTCAGATGCTTCCCAACTAAAATTGAATTTTGCCATCCCTCCCTTCACCTCCCTTCACTGTAACTCACTGATTTTCAATACAGCTTTGAAAAAAGTGAAGGGAAGTTTGTTTATATCACTAAAAAGTCGTAACTTTGCACGACTTTTCAAAAAAGGAAGGCTTCCCTAAAGCCTGTCCTTCACTTTATATACATTATTAATAATATACAGCAAGACAGATATGAACAATACTGCGATTTTCAACAAGAAACATCATTATCGGGAACTCCTCGCCATCGGCATCCCCGTCATCATCGGACAGCTTGGCACCATCGTATTGGGATTCGCCGACACCCTCATGATAGGACACCATAGCACAGAGGAACTGGCGGCGGCTGGTCTCGTCAACAATATCTTCGCCCTCGTGCTTATCTCCTACATGGGCTTCTCATACGGCCTCACCCCTATCATCGGTCGCCTCTACGGCATGGAGCACACCGACGAAATCGGACAGAAAGTACGCAACTCATTCATCGCCAACATGATGGTGGGCAGCATCTTCACCCTGGCGATGATCATCCTGTACTTCAACCTCAACCATATCGGACAGCCAGAGGAACTGCTCTCGCTCATGCGTCCTTACTTCATCGTCAACCTCATCTCAGTACTCTTCGTCGGCGTCTTCAATACGATGAAACAGTTCCTCGATGGCATCACGCATACCAAGGTGGCGATGTGGGTGATGATTTGCGGCAACATATTGAACATCCTCGGCAACTGGATGCTCATCTATGGCGTGGGACCCTTCCCTGAGCTGGGCTTGCTCGGTGCCGGACTCTCCACCATGGGCAGCCGCATCTTCATGGCTGTGGTGATGGTGGCTGTGGTCGTCTTCGGAAAGAAATTCCAGCAATACCGACACGACATCATACACTCCTCGCTCAACAAGGCTGACTTCCAGGAGATGAACCGCCTGGGCTGGCCTGTGGCATTGCAGTTGGCGATGGAGTCGGGAGCATTCTCGCTGAGTTGCGTGATGGTGGGATGGCTCGGAACGATTCCTCTCGCAGCCCACCAGGTGATGATTACCACCTCGCAACTCTTCTATCTCGTGCTTTCGGGCATGGCTTCGGCAATGGCAATTCGTGTGAGCCACTTCGTAGGACAAAAGGACTTCAAGGCGGTACGACAGAATGCCTACGACGGTTGGCGACTCAACCTGATGTTCTCCATCTTGATGGGTATCCCCGTGCTTCTCTTCCGTCATCAGATAGGTGGACTCTTCACCGACAATGTGGAAGTACAAGAGTATGTGGCAGTGCTCATCATCCTGATGATGGTATATCAGTTTGGTGACGGTTTGCAGTACTCCTTCGCCAACGCCCTCCGTGGCATCGCTTGCGTGAAGCCGATGATGACCTACGCCTTCATCGCCTACTTCATCATCTCCCTGCCGATGGGTTACGTACTCGGTTTCCCTTGCGGATTGGGCATCGTGGGCATCTGGATCGCCTTCCCATTCGGACTGACGACAGCTGGAGTGCTGTATTGGCATCGCTTCGAAAAGGAAGTGAAGAAAATGGAAGCTAACTCCATTATCAAATGAAGTAAGCTTCAAAGGTAGATGAAGCTTACTTCAATGGCTAACGAAAATACCGCAAAAAAATAGGACTATATCCGGCTCTCACAGCCAGGATATAGTCCAAATCATCTTTTCAGCTCATACATATATTTAGGATAATTCCTTATCCTCTCTTATACATGTATGTTATTTCTTAATAGTATTAATCTTATTTTGATGTTTACCCAAGAGAGGTTTACTCGTGGGTAGCGAAACGCTGTTCGGCAAGTTTCTCGTACTTGGTGCCTGGCTTGCCATAGTTGGCGTAAGGCCAGATGCTGATGCCGCCACGAGGAGTGAAGATACCCGTCACCTCGATGTACTTAGGATCCATCAAGGCAATCAAGTCCTTCATGATGATGTTGACACAGTCCTCATGGAAATCACCATGGTTGCGGAAACTGAAGAGGTACAGCTTCAAGCTCTTGCTCTCCACCATCTTCACGTCAGGGATGTAGCTGATGCGAATCTCCGCAAAGTCAGGCTGCCCCGTGATAGGACAAAGCGACGTGAACTCAGGGCAGTTGAAACGTACCCAGTAGTCATTGCCCGGATGCTTGTTGACAAAAGTCTCCAGCACCTCTGGCGCATAGTCCATTTTATATTGAGTCTTGGCACCCAGTGCCTTCAATCCATCTTCTTTTCTATCCATCTTGAATAACCCTTTTTACTTTTTTACCTTATTACTTTTCCCTTAGTTGAGACTGAAAATCTTAAACACATTGTATGAGATGCCATTGTCATAGACATCCTCACCCTCATGCTTCTTCAAGGTCTTGACCACACGGATGGTGATAGGCAACACCACAATCTCGTATGCCGTCTTGAGGATGACCTGCCAGAACATCAACCATGGCAACTCTGAAGCAGGAACGACTCCACCGAGTGCCAATGGGAAGAAGATGACACTGTCGCAGCTCTCACCAGCCACCGTACTGAGGATGGCACGTGCGGAGAAATGCTTGCCTCCATCTCTAATCTTCATCACACTCATCACATAGGCATTGGCAAAGGAACCTACGATAAATGCCACGAAAGAGGCGGCAGCGATACGAGGAGCCAAACCGAAAACGGCATGGAAACCAGCGTCATTGGTCCAATAAGGTGCCCCAGGAATGGCATCGCAGATAGCGCCGAGAGCCACAAAGAAGAAGTTCATGGCGAAACCTGTCCATATCAGCAAGCGAGCTTTCTGATAGCCCCACACCTCACATACACAGTCGTTGATGATGTAACTTACTGGGAATACGATTAATCCACCTGTCAGTGAAACCGTTCCAAACGCAATTTGCTTTGTTTCGAGCACGTTTGCTGCAATGAGACAAACGCAGAAGAGGATGCTGAAAAGCATAAACAGCACACTCACTTGAGTTGTTTTCTTTTCCATTTTTCTTGTTTTTTACGAGGTTTATCAAGCACTCGGGTTATTGCCTGGCATCTTGTCGAAAGCCGCTGATGCGAAAGCGGTTGCAAAATTACAACTATTTTTCGACTCCACCAAATTTTTCTCGAACAAAACCTATTTTGTTCCCTTTTCGGACATCAGAATACCTTGGTCCTTTATCAAATATAACCAAAAATAGGGCGATGCCTCCTCGACATCGCCCTATATATATAATAAGGTGTAATTCCTTATCATCTTGTATGGTTTAGCTACCAAGCATTACTCAGCAGCCTCTTCCTCCTGACGGTCGTCAACATTGTCGCCCTGTGTAGGAGCCAAAGTTGCCTTGAAGTCTGTGATACCGTTCTTGACGAGGATGTTGTACCACTGGAGCAACTTCTTGATGTCGCTGTCGTGTACACGGTCACGGTCATAGTTTGGCAACACCTCAGCGAAGTAGTCGTGCAATTCCTGTGCAGAGCACTTCTTGTAGTTGAGGCTGCTCACCTGGCTGTTCTCCTTCTTGCCTACGCTCTCCAAAACTTCCCAGAGTGCGATTTCATCAGCGTCGGTGTACATAGCGATGTCGCCAAGGCTTGTCACACGATCGGTAGCGAAAGCTGGAAGACGCTTGTGAGTCTCATCAATAGCCTCAACGATGAGGTTTCTGTTTCCACGAGATACCAATTTATAAAGGCCTGGTTTGCCTGCAATTGAAAGAATTGTTTCCATTGTTCTCTATTATTATTTTATTTTTTTACTTGTTGTCTCTTTGTTTGGGGAAGATCTCGTCATGGCGAAAATCTACCTTTGAGAAAAGTTTTGAAGCAGCAATGCTACCTGTGCTTCCACGTCCTTCTTGCCATCATTGATGATTTCGAAGTGACTTTGGCTCACCACCTCGTCCTGAGGCAACTGGGCGTCTATCCACTCCCTCGCCTTCTCTTCGGAGATATGGTCTCGCTGCATCACCCGATGCAAGCGAACCTCAGTGGGAGCCGTGACACAGACCACCACATCAAAATGGGTGCGATGGATGAATCCACTCTCGAAGAGGATGGCACTTTCGAGCCAATCGTAGTCGCTCTGCTCGAAGTCACGAGCCACAGCAGGATGAACCACCTCATTGACAGCCTGCTTGTTTGCCTCGCTAGCCAAGAGGAACTTCGCCAAGACGGGTTTCTGGAGCACGCCATCCACATAGACCTCGTCGCCCACCAATCTCATCAAGTCGGCTTGCAACTGGGCATCGGAGCGCATCAGTCGTTTGGCAGCCGCATCGCAATCATAAACCCGAATGCCATGCTTCTCCAAAGCTCGACACACATAGCTCTTGCCACTTCCGATTCCTCCCGTTATCGCCACCTTCATAAGCCGTCAGCCCAATTTATTATTTATCATTTATTATTTATCATTTAGATCATTGCTGTTCGAGCAGATAATCGACCTTGTCTAGCTCCAACTTGGCCTTGCTCACCGAACTTGGCACACTTCTCAGTTGCAATGTGCATTTGTCGGAAGGATTCTCAGCCAAGGTCTGGTAATCGACTACCACATTGAATTGCTCAGGGCGAATCATTCTAAACTGGCTGGCACCTATTGTAAACCGCACGGTTACCCTCGATGGGAAAGTGCGCAACACCATGCCAGCCGGCATATTGACCGCAGAGACTGGCACTTCGATGGATTCCTCCGTCAGCACATCGGGATAAACCGACAAGCGCACTGTGCTAGGAACCAACTTGACACCACGAATCTTCTGCAGACGAACATTCCGACGAATCGTATCCTGCAAATTGCGATAGTTGAATGGTTCTATCTCCACATACTTCAGTTCATCGAGTACCTTCTTGTTGGCATACGCCGTCACCATCATTGGCGAGAACTCCGTATGAGCCAGATAGTACGACTTGCTCGTAGAAATCTTGCCACGGAATCTGATCGGTACTTTCTTCGAAGCACCATAGGTGAAGTAGAAGTCCAACTTCTCCGGCTTCACCGACAAGAGTTTGCTGGAGCCATAGAGCTGCGACTGCACCTGCTTGATGATGTCGGCAGCCGGGATGGCACCATGCCCTTGGTCTTCGTTGGCATAAGTGGCGAACTTGAAGGTAAGTGGTCGGAACCAATGCCCATACTTATAGGTGACGAGCGTGAATCCCTTGTCTCTCACGGTAACTTTCACCGTGTCGGCAGGTTCATCCGTCATCACGGCATTCCTTGGCATTCCGACTAAGCGCACAGGTACCTTTAGCTCTTCCTCGTAGGTCTCATTGAGTGCCATCATCAACCAGAAGGCACCGCTGAGCAAGAGAAAGAACAAAAAAATCAGAAACTCCTTGTTCAGCGAACTGAACAAAAAGTTTCCAACTACCTTGAATATTTGATTTTGCCTACGCATTTACCTGAGCAGTAGCATCAGCAAACACGTAGTTCTTAGCTACAGTGATTACCACACCACGAGCCACCTCTACATCTACAGTGTTCTGCTCCAAGTTGATGTGCTTCACGGTGCCATAAACGCCACCGCCAGTAACTACCTTAGAGCCTTCCTGCAAAGAGTTCTGGAATTTACGGATTTCCTTCTGCTTCTTCTGCTGAGGACGAATCATGAAAAACCACATGATAGCGAAGATTGCTACCATCATGATGAGGAAGCTCATGCTGCCACCACCTTGTGCTTGTGCTTGCAATAATAAGTTCATATTCTTTATATATATAATAATGTGTAATTAATTCTATTAATCTCTGTTGCTCCACTGAAGATTATCTTCTGTGCTCCTTGCGAGCAGGCAATTCCTTGAGAATGATGCCCTTGTCGATGAGGAAACGTCCGATATTGTCGAGCATTCCGTTGACGTAACCACCACTGCGGTGTGTGCTGTATGCCTTGGCAAGATCCACATACTCATTGATGGTAACAGTTGCTGGAATATTAGGGAAGTTGACCAACTCGGCAATGGCAATCTGCATGATGACCACGTCCATGTAAGCCAAGCGAGAGAAATCCCAGTTGCGAGAAGCATCGCTCATATATCTCTGATACTGCTCACCATTCAAGATGGTAGAACGGAAGAGCTTGCGAGCGAAGTCACGATCCTCAGCGTCCTTATACTCTGGCAACAACTCCTGGTTGGCCTTGTTGTCTGGGTCGAAACGCTTGATAGTCTTGAGTACGAAGGTATCTACGATGTCCTTGTCGTCATTCCAGTAGAGACTCTTCTCTTCGAGGAGTGCATCCAAGTCGTCATTATTCATCACAAACTGCTTGTAGAACTTGCGCCAAGCCTCACGGTCATCCTCATAGCTGTCAGCCTCTGCTGCCATGTAGTCCAGGAAGACTTCACTAGAAGAGATGTTGGTGTAAAGCTTACGTACGAACTCGATGTCGTCGTCCCAAGATGAGTTTTTCTCGCTCACCCATTCAGCCAACATTTTGTTTTCCTCCAGTTGTACTGCGAAGCGATTGAAGGCAAACCTCTGTGAAGGAGCCTCTGTTCCCTCACGCTGAGCACGAGCCACCTCTAGGTCGTAACGCTTACGAGCCTCTTGAGTTACAGCCACGATGAGTTGCAACATGTAGTTGTACAAGTCGTACGCCTTTGAAAGACTAAACAACAACTCCTTCTCAGCATTATCCATGTTGTGATTGCCATTTTGATAGTATGCATAGGTTAACTGCACAATCTTTCTTCTAATTAAATCCCTATTAATCATTCTCTAATAATTTAAAGGTT